>Ga0213832_1000164_pt1 | contig 95621 bp, 93 predicted proteins | sample SWATP13_FD_161660 | JGI IMG/M metagenome (GOLD analysis project Ga0213832, IMG submission 161660) | Coastal seawater microbial communities from Marineland, Florida, United States - SWA TP1 #3 | ecosystem: Environmental > Aquatic > Marine > Coastal | place: USA: Florida | collected 2016-08-06 | reverse complement strand
CATGGTAGCGAAAAATACGCAGAGCTGGTTCTATCCATTAATGGAATCGATACTCCATGACGCTTATTCTGAATTAACACAAACTTGGAATTGGGCAGTGAATTACCTGTCAAGATATGCCAAACGGACACATCCTGACAGAGACAGGAAAACCGGGCGCTTGAAGTATGGATTGGTTTCGGTTAATCCTTAATGTCCAACCTATGAAAGTGAGCTAGGTGCTCTTTTCGGAATGACCGCTGTTGAACAATTACAGAAATTTCAGACTTAAATGAGTTCTGGATTTGTACTCTGCCAGGTCAAGTTGAACTTATTCACATTGATATGTGAACAAAAACAAGGCAAGTATGTTCGCTTGCCTTTTCTTTATACGGCTATTCAGCTTACAGTTAAGTTACCACTGTTATCGTATATTTATCAGTTAACTCTGACCTCATGGAGCGGAAAATGACAAAAACAAGGTTTGGCCACAGTGCGCTGGTAATTGCCATGGCCGTTGCGCTGGTTAATTGTACTTCAGGACCGAGCGAACAAGAGCTGGCCGCTGAGCGACAAGCCAGACAACAGGCAGAAAAAGCCGAATACATGAAAGTACAGCGCGAGCGTCATGTTGCCGCCGAATTGGTCATGCCGTTGATGGTAACTGGCAGCCGTATGGCACCTGTGCCGGCGCCCGCACAGCCACAGTACCAGGACGACTTCGAGCAGTTTGATGCCAATCCGGTAAAGCGGGTTACCGATGAACCCGTTTCCACGTTTTCTGCCGATGTTGATACCAGTTCCTACAGTTTTGTGCGAAAGCAATTAAACCGTGGCTATCTGCCCGAGAAGGATGCTGTGCGGCTGGAAGAAATGGTTAATTATTTTGATTATAACTATCCGCTACCAACCAGTGCGAAGCAGCCATTTTTGTCCACCGTGGTAGTCCATGACTCGCCCTGGGCCGAGCATCGCAAACTGGTGCATATTGGTATCCAGGGATATGAACTGGAGCAAACGGAACAGCCGGATAGCAACCTGGTGTTTCTGCTGGATGTATCAGGTTCGATGAACGCGCCAGATAAACTCCCGTTGGTGAAGCAATCCATCAAGCTGTTGCTGAAAACCCTCAAGCCAACCGATACCATAGCTATAGTGGTGTATGCCGGAGCAGCCGGTACCGTGCTTGAGCCGACAAAAGTAGCGCAGGCAGCAAAAATCATCGAAGCGCTGGACCAACTCAAAGCCGGTGGCTCCACGGCTGGCGGCGAAGGCCTGCAACTGGCGTATCAACTGGCTGAGTCGAACTTTGATGAGCAAGCGGTTAACCGCATTATGCTCGCCACCGACGGTGATTTTAATGTTGGCCTGTCAGACCCTGAACAATTAACAGACTTTGTTGAGCGTAAGCGCCAGAACGGTATTTATTTGTCGGTGATTGGTTTTGGCCAAGGCAATTATAAAGACGCGCTGATGCAGTCGCTGGCCCAAAACGGCAACGGGATAGCCGCTTATATTGATACTCTGGGCGAGGCGCAAAAACTGTTTGTGGAAGAGGCCACGTCATCACTGTTTCCAATTGCTAACGATCTTAAGATCCAGGTGGAGTTTAATCCGGCGGTGGTTAATGAATACCGGTTACTGGGTTATGAAACCCGGGCGCTGAAAGAAGAAGACTTTAATAACGATAAAGTGGATGCCGGTGATATAGGTTCTGGCCATTCGGTGACGGCAATTTACGAGGTTACCCTTAACGGCCAGCCGGGTAGCTACCTGGATGAATCCCGTTATGCCAGCGACGACAGCAGTGCGGTAAGTGATGCCTCGGCAGAATTGGGATACTTAAAAATCCGTTATAAATTGCCGGGGGAGGAGCGTTCGCAATTGCTGGAGCAACCGATTATGAGCGCCGCTAACGTTTCCCCTGCGATCATGCAGGAAGTAAACTTTGCCACTGCGGTGGCGGGCTTTGCTCAGTTAATGAAAGACGGTAAGTATACCGGCCAGTGGTCATTAGATGATGCATTTAACCTGGCGCTGGCAAACAAAGGGGAGGATTATTATGGTTACCGTGGCGAGTTTACTCAACTGATCCGGCAGGCAAAAGTGGCCGAAGAGGCCGAGTTTTAACTCGTATCAAAAGCCACAGTAGTTCTTATTAGCTACAGGCGCTTAGCCGCAACATTTAAGCGCCGCTGATTTTGCCCAGCTTCTCCAGCCGGGCTTTAATAGAACCCGGTGTGCGCGCATGTGCTTTCGCTAGCTGAGTAATACTACTACCTGCATCAAAGGCACCCGCTAACTGCTCGTCCTCCTCATTCGGCCAGGGCTTACCGGCATTGGGCGGCAATGATAATTTTCTCTGCTGGTACTTCACTGACCTGTCGAGTGCTTCGTGGGCCATAAAGAGCGCCCGAATAATTATTGGCTGATTAAAACAGCTGTTGTCGGCAAGTACTTCTCCGGATGCCGGATCTATCCCTTGCGAGAGGGTATAAATCACGTCTTTAGCCTGACTAAGTTCCATCTTATTTCCTTATCGCTGACAGTTTTAACACTCACGAACAAATCATAAGTTAGCGGCGTACTGAGACAACTGTACACAGGGCGGGTTTGCTTGTGTGGGGGAGTGGGAGCGCGCGGGTCTATCGGTTGGGGTAAACAACTTTTTGGTAACCGCTTTCTCAGGTCAAATAGAAAAAGGGCATTAACCAGTGGTTGATGCCCTTTGTTTTACAGTGAGTTGTCAGGAGGGTGGGCTAGTAGCGAGGCCAGCCGCTGCTGTCCCAGTTAAGTGTACTGATCAGCAGTTTGGGGACGCCGTTGTCGCTGGCATCGTAGGCATGGCGTACAATCACATCGGTATTCATGATGTCTTCGCCACCAGGACCGACCCATTGGGAATTGCCTGAATCCAGAATAGTACCGCCGCCCTGCATCATATCCTGGCCATTTTTATCTAAATACGGGCCACGGATATCGGTGGAGCGTCCATAAGCAATGCGGTAGGTACTGTCGGTACCTTTACAGCATTCGCCAATGGAGACAAACAAATAATAGTAGCCCTGACGGTAGACTAACGCCGGACCTTCTATACCGCCTGAACGGCTGGCAATACTGTAAAGCGGGCCGAAGGGTTTCATGGTAACCGGGTTAATGCGGGTTACCTTGATCCCAGAGTTCCATGAACCAAACGTCATCCAGGGGCTCCCGTCTTCGGCTATAACCAATTCCGGGTCGATGGCATTGTAGTCATTACTGTTGGTAGTGTTTATCACTAATCCATCATCTCGCCAGTTGCCGCTGGCAATACTGGGCGCGGAAGCCAGACCAATAGCAGAGACCCGCGAGCCAAAGGTGGAAATTGAGTAGTATAACCAGGCTCGACCATTGTAATGTTTGATGTCCGGTGCCCAGACATCCTGGCCATCGTGACCCGGCACATAATTTCCCCACCAGGAAAGACCATTAGGAAAGATAGCCAGCGCGTCGTTCCAGGTCACACCGTTATCAGACCATTTACCTGCAATGCCCGGCCCGGTCTGGAAAATCCACCATTGGCCATCTTCATAGGCGAGGGTAGGGTCGTGGGTGACCAGGCTCCCGGTTAATGGCCAGTGGCTAACGGCACCATTGGTTGTCGACGGATCCCAGGGGGTATTCTCAACACTGGCAAGTTTATTCAGTTGCCAGCGCTGGGCATCACCGCCCCAGAAATCCCACTGTGCAATATTGGCGCCATCGGAGGTATCAAAGCCATACAGATCAAGGGCTTTACCGGAGTGCTTATTAATAAAACTTACGCTGCCGTCAGACAGTTCATTGATTTGCCAGCGCTGAGTATCCAAACCGCGATCTTCATACTGAACGATGTTGGCCCCATTACTGGTTTGCCAGTCAAACACCTCCAGAGCTTTGCCTGAGTTTAAGTTAATAACGCTGTAGTAACCGTCGGATTGTTCGGCAATCAACCAGCGCTGCGTGTTATGGTTATTAGCTGACCACTGAATGACATTGGCGCCATCATTCACATCGGCGGCGCCCACTTCCACTAACTTACCGCTGTGTATAGAGGTGATGGTGTAGACACCGTTATCGATAGCATTTGCCATATCCGCACATAACCCCAGTGCAACAATAGCTAACGCCCGACCAAATACAGGTAATCGCATAGTAAATATCCTATTGTAATATATTATTATTGTATTGTTGATCAGTTGTTAATAATTGGCAAATAAAAAATCATAATTTTAACAGTGTTTATTATTGTGATAATAATCAGTATTTTATGTTTTTAACGGTGTTGGCGTATTCGTTTTTTTATACAAATTGATAGGAATATTTGCCATACAAAAGGCTGAGGGGAGATGACGGTTCAACAGTACGCCATCGGTAAAATCACGCAATACTTAGCGTTAATAATTCAGAGAAGGCGATACGATGGGATGACGGGCAGCTAACAAGCAGTGGCTTGTTATTTGTTGGCCTGTAGCCGCCAAATGCCTGGTGTTAAAAGGCAACCTCATCAACATCCGTTAATCACATAAATTAATTTAGTCCACGCGGGGGCGGAACAGAATGACTGGTTCCTTCATTGATGCTTGTGCGGAAATCAGAATCAGAATGGTGTTACGATAGACCATATTTGCCAATTTGCTGTTTTAACTCACTTATTTTTTGATTTATTGAGGCAACAATTAACTTGCGCTCTTCACTTCCTGCTTTGATATGGTTCATTGCTATCAGCGCTTTAGCACTGTGACTCTGGCAGTCTTCACAAGAAGAAACTAATTCTTCAATGCCTTCTCCTGCATCAGTTGATGTTTTTTGCAGTTCTTTGGTTATTGTTGCTATTTTCTCACTAGAACTGGTTGATCTGTTTGCTAATTCTCTGACTTCACTCGCAACAACCGCAAATCCACGACCATGAACTCCGGCTCTTGCTGCTTCTATCGATGCGTTCAGAGCCAATAAATTAGTTTGTTTAGCAATATCCTGAATATTCATAACTATAGCGTTTATACCACTCGAGGAGCTTGATAAATGCTCAAACACATCCTTTACAGATTTTAGCTTTGAGTTTAATGCTTCAAGCGATACCTTGGTAACATCTATATTGTGATGACTCTCCAGAACCTTATCCCCTGATAGTATTGCTAATCGCCTGGCTTCTTCCATACCATTTAAAATATCCGCGAAGCATTCATCGATAAGGGAGGAGTCCTGGTCAGTCAACAACTGTGTTTGCGCAACTTGTTTCAGCGAGTTATCAGGCTCACTGTCTTTTTCTACCGTTGACGTTTCAGTATCAGGGTTTTCGATATAGCTTTCACGCTCAACATATTGGATCTCTGATTGGACCATAATTAGTGGGGAGGTAAAAAATACATAACTTGTTATTGCTACCAAGAGCATGCCTGTTGCGGATAAAAAAATAGAGTACTCAGTCCTGACAAAAATGAGTGCTAGCAAGGCGGCAAAAGAACAAACCGTAAGAATAAAAACCAAGATCTTCTTGCTGTTATTGTTATTATCAATCTTTGTATTCTCAATCATTACTGCACCTCAATGACGACCACAGAATTTAACTTTATAAGCACGCGAAAGCACCATGTATGTGATCTCTGAGAGTGTGAAGGTGATACCATTACAACACCCCAAACGTTATGACTTATAAAAACATTGTTAATTAAATGTGATGAAATTTTATAATTTTTAAAATTTACAATTCAAATCAGTGTGTTTCTAATATTTATTAGATCAGTAGCGATACCTCGGAAGTATTTCTTATCGGATAAGCTAAATGCCAACCACTCGCCGGCAATGTGACATCTCCCCTGAAACAGGTCCTGGCGTTATTGTTGGCCGCAGACTAAATCAAAGTCTAAGGTCATTTTGAATATGAGTTATAGCGGGATTGGTATCGGTGTTGGGATACCCGCTATCCGACTTAGCTCGCAGCTACTACATTGATAATTAAGACTGCGTGATTACCCAACCCAGGGTAATGTTTATAGAATGGTTGGAGGCACTGCTAAAGCAGTGCTGACCAGGCAACGTAAACAAACCGATGGCAAGCCCGGCATGTCGTTCCGCCACAACATGCCCTAAAGTATTTTTATTTTAATGTTGCGAAAGTAGATCAGTGACGTCCACTGCTGCAGCACAATATGGCCTTTGGTATAGGCACCAAAGCTGGCCTGATCCTTAAACCTTGAACCAGCTATCTGTGACTGCCATTGCTCAGAGTTAAAGTCGGCCCGGGCAGTTAATTTTCCATTGAGATAAAATTCCACCTTGCCATCCTGCTGCTTAATAACGGATTCGTTCCAGCCAGAGCTTGCCAGAAAGTCTGAGGCGGTTAGTGGCGAAGCGAAGCCAAAGATCCCGCCAGAGCGTTTTACCGGATCCGCGTTATCGCCATGAGATACGCCAAGCAGCTGATATTCTGGCCCGGTTTGCCAGGGCGTTACGCTTTCTGGCGTTTCCTGAACGTTAATAAACACTCCACTGTTACCGTTTTCAGGAGATTGCCATTCAAACTTTAATTCAAAATCTTCAAACACCTTATCAGTGGCTAAATCTCCATGCTGCAGCCCTCGCGCCGCCGGGTTGAAGGTCAGCATATCCCCCTTTACAGTCCAAGCCGGCACTGTATCCGGGTACTGAAACACATGCCAGCCATTTAGCGTTTCGCCATCAAAAAGCAGTTGCCAGCCCAGTTGTTTTTCTGTCTGGCTGAGTTGATTGTGTTGGTCTGCCATGGCTGAGCCTGCTGCTTTATCGGGGGTGCTGTTGGCGTTAAAGCTTACGGTTAACAGGACGGTTAGCGTGGCAACAAAACCCGGGCGGAACATTGATATCAACTTCGCAATCACTGGCGTACCTTAATCTAAGTTTATGGTAAGAACTATGTGCTCTGTTTACCAAACTTTTACAACCTTAGCAAACCGGTCACGTGCTCTTTTACAACGGACTTATCTGGGGTTGGGTATTTGTGGCACGATATTTTGTGCTAGGGTGATAGTGTTAAAACAAGGAGCTCACTGCACGGAGGCTAATGTTGACTACGCCAGGGTTAAAGCTGTCTGAGGACAGGGCATTTTGGTTGTTGCTTGGCTGTGTCGCCTTTAGCGTTGTGATACTGCTGTTTGAGCTTTTGATTATCCAGAGTTCATGGGCTCCTGTGGTTGGTATCGTGAAAGCGTTTATCTTTGGCGGTGTGGCAGCCTTCATTCCCGCCGCCTATGCTGCTTTTTCATTTTATCGCACACAAGAGCAATCCAGCATCCTGAAGTCCGTGTTAGTTATTTCACTACTTTGGTTTTTAACGGTGAGTGTGATTCTAACGGTATCTCTCGCTGGGTGAAGCCTTGGTGTTTGATTGTCAAAATGATTTTGCAAGAGCCCGGGAAAAGCTATAAAGAGAGTGCATAATGAGTTAATCAGGTTCTCAGTTAACGTGAATCATTATTTCGAAATAGTAAAGGGAATTACTGATGCAGTGTAAACTTTCAATTTGGGTGTTAGCGACAATTCTTCTAAGTTATCCGAAAGTGGTAATCAGTGCTGAAATTCTGGACTATTATCCATCCTGTCATTATCAGATACTCGACACTATCTCGATGAAGCAGTCTTTGCTTAAGCGCAGAACGGCTTCAGAGTCAGACAGTATTGACCTGTCAGTCAGAAGTTTGATTGAACGTATTATTGAGGCCGCAAGTGAAGAAGGGGCGTCAGGGGTTATTCTCACTGCTAAGTCGGTAAAAATGGGAGCTGAGATCGATGACATTACATTGACCAAGGCCAGCTCAGCCAAACTTGGTTATGTTTCATTTGATGCTGAATTAATATCTGCGTGTGAGGGGGAATACACTTTTAGCCCTAAAAGCACACCCGTCAATAAGTCAGGTATCCGGCAAACGGGTATTACGATAAAACTGCCGCAATCCGCACTTCGTATTGCGCTGCCCCCGATAAATCTTAACAGAGCCTTTCCGAAACAACCTGAATTGATTGTTGAAGATATTTCATTAGCCCACGGCGTGTTTGGTATTAAAGTGGGCATGACACCAAAAAGCGTAGGTGAGGTGTTGGGTAGCCCAACCAGTGAATTCCAAATTTCTTATGGTAGCAAAGTGCAGTCGTACGGTCGCAATTTATGGGTGGTTTTTGAGAATAATGTGGTGACTCACATTACTAACAAAAATCATTGGCTGTCAGGTGAGTTGGTCAACTTACTTGAATTTGATAATCGGTTCCCTGCCAGGTGGCATGTCGAAAACTCAGTAATTGCGGGCATGACAGCTGAAGCGTTACTAAACACCAAAACGGGAAGATTCGTAAACGAAGACACGTACCGCATATCCGGTAACGATAAGGTCAACATTGACCTTAAACTAACCACCTTCATAGCGGGAAATAGCAGCGAGATGCGAGTTGAAAGTTATACCTATGGAGATGTGGAGGTGGACTCCCGCATTGCGCAAGACCGGTTTAATAGATATGAGGAAGGGTTATATCAACGTATCTTCAATCGACTGCTTAATCAAAGCAGCCCCGACCATCAAATTGGGGAAAATGTGATTGGCTCGCTGCCAATATTAAGAGCGCGAGATAATAATGGCAGAACAGTTCGCGTTTACGATTTCAGCTTAGCGCTGGTATTTGAAAGTGACCACCTGACTGAAATTATTGTCTCTGAGGCGTTGTTTAAAGGCCAGGGTAATCAAATAAAATGGCATTTTGGACCGCTTTTTTTAAATCAACCTGCCCAAGAGTTACGAGAAGTATTCGGCAATGACATCTATGAAAGGGATTTTGACCACTGGGAAGTATATTCAGGCAATTTCAAATATGATTTGTATTTTACTGAAACTGATGGCGAATTAGTTCTGACGTCTTTTTTACTGGATGTCTTTTAGTATATTTGAAAATCTTTGGTTTACCCTCAGTAGCTTGATTCATTTTTTCACAATAACTGGGCTGAAATTTAAGCTGTACACAAAAAAGCAGCCCGGAGGCTGCTTTTGCGTCTTAAAATTGCTGGAAGCTGATTACCAGATTTTTACACGTTCTTCTGGTGCCAGGTACAGGGCATCGCCTGGCTGCACGTCAAAGGCTTTGTACCAGGCATCGTGGTTACGCGGTGCCAGTGCACGGTAACGACCCGGAGAGTGAGTCCCGGCACGTAACTGATTAAGCATGCTTTGTTCGGTACGCTTTTCTTTCCATACCTGAGCCCAGGCCAGGAAGAAACGCTGATCGCCGGTCAGGCCGTCGATAACCGGTGCTTCTTTACCGTTCAGGCTCAGTTTGTAAGCGTGGTAAGCCATCGACAAACCACCTACGTCACCAATGTTTTCACCCAGGCTGTTACGGCCATTAACGAAGTTACCTTCAATTGGCTCATAAGCACTGTATTGGGCGGCTAACATGTCAGCTTTTGCTTCAAACGCGGCGCGATCTTCGTCGGTCCACCAGTTTTGCTGAATACCCTTGGCATCAGACTTAGAGCCTTGATCGTCAAAACCGTGACCCATTTCGTGACCAATAACGGCGCCAATAGCACCATAGTTCACTGCCGGGTCGGCGTTTGGATCAAAGAATGGAGGTTGCAGGATTGCCGCCGGGAATACAATCTCGTTGAACGATGAATTGTAGTAAGCATTTACCCGTTGTGGCGTCATACCCCAGCGTTCGCGGTTAGTGGGTTCCAGTTCATCCTCTACCTGCTTGGCGTGGAAGAATTTACTGATATTACGTTCGTTGGTCAGCAGATCCTGGTCGGAAATTTCCAGGCCTTCATAAGAAATCCACTCATCCGGGTAACCGATTTTAGGGTTAAACGCTGCCAGCTTGGCTTTGGCATTTACCTTGGTTTCTTCACCCATCCAGTCCAGGCCGTCAATCCGCTCGCCCAGGGCAGCACGGAGGTTTTCTACCAGCTCAGCCATTTGCGTTTTAGAGCTTTCCGGGAAGAAGCGATCCACATAGCTCTTACCAATGGCAAAGCCTAAAGAGGTAGTGCCAGACATGGCGCTAAGCGCACGTTTCCAGCGCGGGCGAGGCTCTTGCTGTCCGTTCAGGGTTTTACCATAGAAGTCGAAATTAGCCAGGTAGATGTCATCCGACAGCATCGACGCATTGTTAGAGATAGTGTGGTAGGTCAGGTAGGTTTTCCAGTCTTCCAGCGGTGTATCGTTGATGATTTCGATAACGTCTTTGACCGGCTCAGGCTGGGAGATATTCAGCTCTGGGGCTTTAAAGCCCATGGCGTCTAACCAGGCATTCCAGTCAAAGTCAGGATACATGTCGGCCAGCGCGCTGCGCTCAACTTGGTTTAATGTCAGGTCGCGGTCACGACGCTTTTCACGTGGCCACTGAATTTCAGCAATTTTGGTTTCCAGCGCCAGAATAGTCTGCGCTTTTTCTTCCGGGTTTTCCACCTCGGCGAAGGTTAGCATCTCAGCGATGTGTTTTACATATGCATCACGGATATTGCTGAAGCGCTCTGAATCGTTCAGGTAATAATCACGGTCGGGTAAACCCAGGCCGCCAACGCCCACACTCAGCTGGTATTCGTTTGGATCCAGGCGGTTATACCACAGGCCACCGTATAAAGGCGCTGATGCACCGGTCAGCCAGCTTTCGCCGAAGAATTCGGTAAGTTCTTTAACCGACGACAGGTTGTCGATGTCAGTCAGCGTAGGATTGATGGGGGTAATGCCTTTAGCGTTGATGGTTTCAGTATCCATGTACGCTTTGTAGTAATCGTGAACCAGCTGTTCTTCGGCGGTTAAATTATCCGACGACATAATGTCATCGATGATTTGCTTAACCTGCTCTTCACTGCGATCGGCCAGGGCGTTAAACGCGCCAAAACGGGTTTTGTCTGCTGGTAGTTCGTAGTTTTCATACCAGGTACCACTGGCATACATAAAGAAGTCGTCACCCGGTTTAACGCTTTCGTCACGGGCGGTCAGATCTACACCAAATGAGCCAATTTCGGCTTTAGCGGCTGGCGCTTCAGTTTGGATGTCTGCGGTTTGCGTGGTCGTTTCTGGTTTGGAACAGGCCGTCAGGGCCAGCGATGCAGCAATAGTGGCTGCGAGCAATGTGTACTTCATATTGTTGTCTCTGTGTTAGGATTTTTCAGGCGTTATTGTCGCCCCGTTTGTACTTGTTGGTGTTACAAATTCGTTCAGATAGTCCGCGTTGAAAGGTAATACATCCCGGGCCTGATTGAAATAGTCTTCGATAACCGGTTTTTCGCGCTGTAAAAAATCTGCCACAGCCTGATGAAACCTCATATCGTGCAGTTTATGGTGGGATATACAATAAACCGGCTCAAAGCCGCGCAGGATTTTGTGTTCGCCCTGGGTTCCGGGATTAAACAGCGGCAAGCCCTGTTCGATGGCAAACTCAATGCCCTGAAAGTAGCAGCACTCAAAATGCAGCTCGTCAACATCTTCCAGGCATCCCCAGTAACGCCCGTATAGCCCTGTATCATCGAATAAAAACAGGGCTGCGGCAATCTCCTCGTCATTATGAGTGGCTTTCACGAGCATAATGTTGTCACGGAAACGGGCATACAGCGCATCGAAAAAGGCCGGGGTTAAATAGCCGGTGTGGCCGCTGCGCTTCAGATAGGTATCTTGGTAGCAACGCACAAAAAACGCCATGTCTTGGCGACTAAGTTTATCTCCCTTTAACCTTTCCACTTGCAGGTTAGGGGAGTGAAAACGCTTACGGGTTTTACGAATGCTTCTGCGCTTGCGGGAGGTGAGCCGGGCAAGAAAGTCATCAAAATTCTGATAGGCGCGATTCATCCATTGAAACTGCACGCTGAAACGTGAGCTAAAGCCCAGGTTGGCGAAGTCGGCCTGGGAACTAAGCGGATTAAACAACCAGTGGCAGGACGAATACTGATTATCGCTGGCCCAGTTGTTGATGTGGGTGACCAGACTGTGCCACTGTGCGGCAGAAACGTCGCTGGCAATAAGCAGGCGAGGGCCTGTAACCGGAGTAAATGGAATGGCTCCAATCCATTTCGGGTAATAGTCCAAACCATGCTGGTGGTAGGCGTTGGCCCAACTATGATCGAATACGTATTCGCCGTAACTGTGGGTTTTCAAATAGCCCGGGACGACTATTTTAAGCTCACCGTTTAGCGAGCCACTCCAAAATGCCGTTTGCCATCCGGTTTGTTTATTAATGTGACCATCGACACAATGAGTGTCTTCCAGCGCCTCGAGCCACTGATATTGCAAAAACGGGCCTGCCTGTTCGGCTAGTGCCTGCCACTGCGACGCATCAATTTCGTTGATGCTATGATGCAGGGTAAAAGTAAGCGTATTATCCGCAGCTTGTTTTTGCATAGTCTTATGAAATATCCTGCCCGCAGTAAAGCGTAATAGCTGGTACGATACCGGGCATATATTGAGTGCTAAGTTCTAAAAAATCATCGGTAAAATGACAGATAACCCACGTAAAATCATTATAGAGTCGATTACCCGCATGCTTTCGCGACGAGAGCATGCTTATCACGAATTGTTACGAAAATTATCACAGAAAGGTTTTGCAATGGATGATTGTGCCCCTGTGGTAGAGGAATTTAAACAAGCAGGGATCCAAAGTGACGCCCGTTTTGCCGAAATGAAAGTGCGTTCGGGGGTAGCTAAAGGGCAGGGGCCGGCCAGAATAAAGGCAGAGTGCCAGCAGTTTGGTATTGAGGAATCGCTGCTGGAACAGGCTATGCTCGAAAATGACACCGATTGGTTTACGCTCGCCGGGCAGGTAAGACGCAAGCGATTTGGCCTCAAACCACCGGCAACCGATAAGGAAAAGTTTAAGCAAATCCGCTTTTTACAATATCGGGGCTTTTATTCTGACCATATTCAGCACGCTTTCGACGACCACCTCGAATAGCCGGAGCGTGCATGCCGCCCTTAATCAATATTTTCTATGGTGATGATTGGCCTCTTTTCACGGTGGATTGCTTAACAAAACAACATTAACCATGGTATTGTTGCGGCCTCATAATAATGTGGCCGGGCATGTGCTTACTAGTCGATTTAACTTGAGTTGAGTTAACTTGAATTCACTGCACACAGGCTGCATATAAGCTTCTACAGGTTAACTAAGGATTTCAGGATTTCAATGACATTATCAACTGCTGATATTCGCCGCAAATTTATCGAGTATTTTGGCCAGCATGGCCACCAGGCTGTTTCCAGTTCTTCACTGGTACCAGCAGATGATCCCACGTTATTGTTTACTAATGCGGGTATGAACCAATTTAAGGACGTTTTCCTGGGTTCCGAAAAGCGCAGCTATAGCCGAGCGGTATCGTCACAGCGTTGTGTTCGCGCCGGTGGTAAGCATAACGATCTCGAAAATGTGGGTTATACCGCGCGACACCATACATTTTTCGAAATGCTCGGAAACTTCAGCTTTGGTGACTATTTCAAAAAAGAAGCTATTCAGTTTGCCTGGACGTTCTTAACCGAAGAGTTGGGTCTGCCAAAAGAAAAACTGCTGGTTACCGTGTTTTCTGAGGATGACGAAGCCTTCGATATCTGGGAAAACACCATTGGTGTACCGAAAGAAAAAATTATTCGCATCTCAACTTCAGACAACTTCTGGTCGATGGGCGATACCGGTCCTTGTGGTCCATGCTCGGAAATTTTCTACGATCACGGTGAGCACATCTGGGGTGGTCCTCCGGGCACACCGGAAGAAGACGGTGACCGCTTTATTGAAATCTGGAACCTGGTTTTCATGCAGTTCAACAAGCAGGCCGATGGCACTATGGAGCCGTTGCCTAAGCCATCGATTGATACCGGTATGGGGCTGGAGCGTATCTCTGCCATTTTGCAGAATGTACACAGTAACTACGAAATCGATTTGTTTGTAAATCTGATCAATGCGGCCGCGAAAATTGTTGGCACGACCGATCTGGATAATAAATCACTGCGGGTGATTGCCGACCACATTCGTTCATGTGCGTTTTTAATTTGCGATGGCGTAATGCCCAGCAACGAAGGCCGCGGTTATGTATTACGCCGGATTATCCGCCGTGCAGTACGCCATGGTTACAAAATGGGCGCCAATGACATTTTCTTCTATAAGCTGGTGGATGCACTGACCCAGGAAATGGGCGCTTTCTATCCCGAGCTGACTGATCAGAAGCCGGTTATTGAAAAGGTATTACGTGTAGAAGAAGAGCAGTTCAGTAAAACCTTGTCTCGTGGCATGAATATGCTCAACGATGCGCTTAATGAGCTGGAAGGTGATACCGTTCCTGGCGAACTGGTATTCAAACTCTATGATACCTACGGTTTCCCGGTAGATTTAACCAACGACGTGGCCCGCGAACACGATTATAAAATCGATGAAGAAGGTTTTGAGGCGGCAATGCAGGCGCAGCGTCAGCGCGCTCAGGAAGCCAGTCAGTTTGGCGCCGATTACAACAGTACCTTAAAAGTTGATTCTGAAACCGCCTTTACCGGTTACACCGATGCAGAAGGCGACGCCAACGTGGTGGAATTAATCAGTGGCAACAGCTTCTGCGAGGCACTGACCGATGGCCAGGAAGGGGTTGTGGTGCTGGATCAAACGCCATTTTACGCCGAGGCTGGCGGTCAGGTAGGTGATAGCGGTGTACTGAAGGTTGCTAATGGTGAGTTTATTGTTACCGATACGCAGAAAATGGGTAATGCTTTTGCCCACCGCGGTAAGGTAAAAGGCACCATCAATAAAGGTGACAAAGCGGTTGCCAAAATTGATGACATCAAGCGCAGTGCAATTAAGAAGAACCACAGTGCCACGCATTTATTGCACGCAGCTCTGCGCGATATTCTTGGCGACCATGTAACCCAGAAAGGTTCATTGGTGAACGCTGAGCGTTTACGTTTCGACTTCTCGCATTTTGAGGGCGTGACTGCTGAGCAACTGGCACAAATCGAGGTACGGGTTAATAAGGATATCCAGGATAATCATCCGTTAACCACGCAGATGATGGAGCTGGAAGAAGCCAAAAAGACCGGTGCTATGGCTCTGTTTGGTGAAAAATACGATGAGAAAGTTCGGGTAGTCTCCATGGGGCCGGTGTCAACCGAGCTGTGTGGTGGTACTCACGTTAAGCAAACCGGCGATATCGGTTTGTTTAAGATTGTTACCGAGGGCGGGATTGCTTCCGGTGTACGTCGTATCGATGCGGTAACGGGTATGGGTGCGTTGGCTTATGTGCAACAGCAACAAGCCGTACTGAACACCACCTGTGGGCTGTTGAAAACCGATGCCAGTGGCCTTACAGAGAAAGTAACGCAGCTGCAATCTCAACAAAAAGAGTTAGAAAAAACAGTTACTTCGCTTAAACAAAAGATGGCGAGCCAGCAAGGTGCTGATCTACTTGGCAATGCTGTGGATATAAAGGGTAACAAAGTCCTTATTGCTGAGCTTGAAGGTGTTGAAGCCAAATCATTGCGCGGTATGGTTGATGACCTGAAAAATCGTATTGGTGAAGGCATTATCGTACTGGGTGTGCCTGCAGACAATAAGGTAAGTCTGATTGTTGGGGTAACCAAAGGCTTAACCGGCAAAGTGAAGGCTGGTGAACTGGTTAACCATATCGCTACACAAGTTGGCGGTAAGGGTGGTGGTCGCCCTGATATGGCACAGGCTGGCGGCAGTCAGCCAGAAAATTTAGCCACTGCGTTACAGTCTGTTAACGTTTGGTTAGAAGATAAGCTATAATGCAAGTATTGGTGGATTAACGTTGTCGTGACACCAGCGTTAACCCCCACCGAAAGCGCTTTTACGGAGTAAAAAGCGCCGAAGACCGCACGGAGGCAATGTAATCAAGGAACCAGGAGCAAAAGAATGCTTATTTTAACTCGTCGTGTGGGTGAAACGCTGATGGTGGGTGACGATGTCACCGTAACTGTGTTAGGCGTTAAAGGTAATCAGGTACGTATTGGTGTAAATGCACCAAAGGAAGTCTCGGTGCATCGCGAAGAAATTTATATGCGCATCCAGGCAGAAAAAGGCGGTCAGCCTGATGGTAATAAGTAAATAATCAGTGGTAAGACCAGTGTTTTGGTCATTTATCATTATTAAGGCCGGTTTCTTCCGGCCTTTTTTATTGGTACGGAGTAAATTAAGCCACTGATGAGGTTTCAACGCCCTGAAGATAATGAGTGGGATCGGCTGTAATCGGTGCTTTTTCGGGCAGTAAATGTGTGCTTTTTAGGCAAAATATAGTGATTGTTTAAAATCCCGGCATACGAAATGTATTTATCTAAAAAAGCATTGACTTCCCACCGCATGTCATTAAAATGCAGCCCCACATGACGGAGAGGTGGGTGAGTGGCTGAAACCAGTTCCCTGCTAAGGAACCATACGCATTACGCGTATCGAGGGTTCGAATCCCTCCCTCTCCGCCATTTTTAATTTAGTGTATCAGCGCGTGCGTAGCTCAGCTGGATAGAGTACCTGGCTACGAACCAGGCGGTCGGAGGTTCGAATCCTTCCGCACGCGCCACTCACTAAATTAAAACTTCGCGTGTGTAGCTCAGCTGGATAGAGTACCTGGCTACGAACCAGGCGGTCGGAGGTTCGAATCCTTCCACACGCGCCACATTTCAAAAAAGGCTTGCAGCGATGCAAGCCTTTTTGTTTTCTGCGGAGTGTCAGGATTTCCTGCCCCCCGAAAGAGCGGAGGGCGTTCAGCCGGAGCAAGTCAAATTGTTGACCTGCTTAAAATCACCGGCTTCACCCATCCACACGCGCCACATTCCAAAAAAGGCTTGCAGCGATGCAAGCCTTTTTACTTTCTGCAGAATAGAAGAATGTCAGGGCTTCCAACCCGCTACAACAGAAGCCAGCCATGCTAATCGGGTGAGTTATTCCCACCAAGCCATTTGCCCACTTTTTACCGATACCTCGCAAGAGGTTGCCTATGAAAGCTATAACAATTCGCAGAAAGAAAAATCCCCGCCAGGTTGCGGGGATTGGTTTAATCAAGGCTGAATGACTGCGTCAGCTACTCTACACTCAAAGGTAAAGCATTTGCTCACGAGTGTGAGTCATTCGATTGATAAGTTTATTCTGTAATGTGTGAGGGACATCGGCTTTATTCATGGCGTTAATGAATAAGTCTACGGTCAAGTTGAAATCTGCCTCGGTGATATTCATCCCGCCATGCACCTGCTCCATCGTGTCGCCAGAATAGCTGCAAGGGCCACCTGAAAAAACGCACAGCTGTTCGGCAAATTTTTCTATAAAACGGTCGATGTCGGTATCTGCGAAATAGGGTAGGATAGTATCGTTGTACTCGATTTCATAAACAAAGTTTTCAACGATTTCGTTAATTTTTGCCTGACCGCCCAGTGCTTCATAAAGCGTGTCAGAGCGACTGGCACAGCCGCTCAGGATTGCTACACAAGCAGCAATCACCAATAGTTGTTTTACCATAACTGACCTCCCACAGATAAATACAAGCCTTTCTGGCCGGTAGCGCCGGCAATGCTGCCTAAGTCGGCCCACGCCAGGGTAAAATTAACTTTCTTTGAAGGAATATAGGTAACAAAAACATCCATCCAGTCATCTTCACCAAGCCCCAAATTGTCGGGCTTCTGACGATACTCTATGCCAGCGGCAAAATGCCGGGAAAATAACACGCCAAGGCTGCCTTCCAGCATCAGCTCATAATCGCTGTTTTGCGGACCGCCAAATCCCAGCAGGCCAAGCTGATTGGCTTTAGTCAGGCGGCCGGTAAGGTTCCACACCAGATTATAGCCGCCTGCAGCGCCCAGGTGGACCTTGGTGGCAGCCAGGTATATATCAGTGCCCGAAGTATCTTCGCTGCCCACCAGATTAGCCACCGCTGTATCTTCGAGATCCTTATACTGAACCCCCGCACTCAACTGTGGCCAGTCAGAGTAAATAACATCGCCGTAGAGTTTAAACTTGGCGCCGTAAACCGTTTGCGCTATCTCGCCGCCAAGGGTAGTCAGGTCAAATACGTGACGTGCCACACTGAATTCTGCGCGGTCATAAAGCGACACGCTGGCCCCTATGACGTTAAGGCGGTAGTCTTCCAGATTTACCTGGGTGATAAACGCATTGGCTGACACCTCATCCTGAGTATCGTAACCCGACAACGTGGCCCAGGGCACAATGCCGCCACCGCCGCTGCCTTCCAGCTGATTAAGGCCGGCGGTGCTAATCAATTTGCCGTCACCGGCGCAAGCCAGTCCGGTGCAGAAAATAAGGGTACTGCTTATCAGTCTTGTTAGTCGCACGCATAACTCCCTAGTGTTGGTAATATTCAGATGCAGCCAGCCATTCAATCAGACCGTTGAGTGGTAACGGGCGGCTAATGTAATAGCCTTGTGCGGTGTCACAACCCCAATCAGCCAGGATCTCCATGGCATTAGCATCTTCTACACCTTCAGCCACGACTTCTAAATCAAATATATTAGAAAGACTGAGCACTGTATGTACGATTTGTTGGTCGTCAGTGTCGGTGCTGAGATTGAGTACAAACGCCTTGTCAATTTTAATCGCGGATACGGGTAAGTTTTTCAAATAGGCGAGCGATGAGTAGCCGGTGCCAAAATCATCAATAGCAATACCGAAGCCCTTGTCCTGCAAAAACTGCAGGTTGGCGATGGCAATCTTAGCATCGGCCACCAGATCGCTTTCGGTGATCTCAAGGGTAATATCGTTGGCACTTAAGCCATTCGCTTCGAGTAAGGCGATCAGCCGCTCTAGCAATGGGCGGTTTTGAATATCCTGAGTCGACAAGTTTACCGCCGGTTTAATGTATATCTGGTGTTCTCGGAGTATCAGGATATCGGCAACCACGCGGTTAAGTACCCAGTCGGTCACCTGCTCGATAAACCCTGCCTGTTCAGCAATCGCAATAAATTCATCCGGCGGAATAAAGCCAAGGCGCTGGCTGTTCCAGCGGATAAGCGCTTCAAGGCCATTTACCTGGCGGGTTTTGAGGCTGATCTTAGGCTGGTAAACCAGGGACAATTCATCCTGTTCGCTTTGTAACACTTCTTTTAACTCGGTGATGATACTCAGGCGGCGCAGATAACGCTGCTCTATTTCTGAACTGAACCGGAGCAGCCAGTTTGCGCCCATTTCTGCCTCATCAAGCAGTATGTTCATACGCCGGAAAAGATCCTGAGCGTTATCGGCATCAGCCGGGCAGTTAACCACAGTAAATACCAGTTTAATTGGCATCACCAATTGCTGAGTGGAAACCGGTTGTTCAAGGATTGTATGGAAGGTTTCCAATTGGTCATCCGTGAGTGGTTCGTTGGCAAACCACACCAACTCGCCGCCGGATAATCGGGCTGCAGTGCCACGCCAGCGCTTAATGCGTTCGGCAATGGCAATAATGCAGCTATCGCCATTGGAATAGCCATACAGGTCATTAATGGTTCTGAAATCGCGAATATTAATGCCGATAACCTGCAAGGACTCACCGGAATCCAGGCGCTGTTGAATAAGCTCTTCCATGTAACTGCGGTTGTAGAGGCGGGTAAGCATATCCAGCCGGGATTGCATCAGGATGCGTTGTTCACGGTTTTGAATACTGTCTTTCATGCGCACAAAGGCGTCCGACAGTTCGTTGATTTCCTGCAAATGCCCTGAGGTTTTTACACTTTGCTCATAATCACCGTCGGCCAGATGATTGGCTGCAGTCACCAAGCTGGCCACCGGCTTGTTGACCCGGCTGGCCATAAACATTGATAGCAACATAGAGCCGGCGATAGCCAATAAAGAAATACCAAGGATATTGAATTGTAACTGGGTAAAATTATCAAAATGGGTAGATACGTCCACAGCAAGAGTTAATGATACTTCATTACTCAGCGTGTCGGGGAGTTTGAAATCGCGGGTCAGGTAGGGAGTATCCCGTGAAAAAGTCACATCGAACCAGCTCATGGTTTGCTGATCGGCGTTGATGACTCGCTGCGCCTGAATGTAGGGCAGACTGCTGTGTAATACAACATGTGAACCATTTACCGAACGTTTCGACGAAACGATGATATCAGCCTGAATGATTCTTTTGACCTGCTTTAAAAACTCATCGCCGTCCATAAAGCCAATGCCGGCAATGGCAATAGGGTTAGGGGCATAAACCGGTAACATAATTATCTGGTACAGGCTGCCGTCTACAATGATGGCATTCTCTGAGCCACCTTCTTCGAGCACTTTATTAATAATATCAGGGAAAGGAAAGTCGGATCCGCGGGCAAAATAGCCTGGTTGGCTTTCCAACACCTTACCGGATAAGTCGGTCAGCATCATAAAATCTGACTCAATACGCTGACCGTGATTTTGCAACACACTTTGAATGGTTGGGATATCACCGGTGGCAACAGCCTGCTTAAAACCAAAATCATCGGTGAGTACCCGGGCAGAATTCAGCAACTGTTCGCTGCGGTCCTGCAGCAATTGGTCCAGCACAGAATTTGCCACCTCGATATTTTTGGTAACCTGATTCAGTGCGGTTTTAGAGGTAACTGTCCAAACATTACCCAGGATCATCGACGCTGTAATAAAAATACCAATAAAGAGTATCTGAAACAGCGACTGTCGCAGGGTAACGGTCATTGGCGCTTAAACTTACTATTGCCGAATGTGCGCTTTGAGGTCTCTAGCTGGGCGACACGTGGCAGGGTAATGGTGACTGGCTCGTTCCCGTCGTTCAACTCATAGGGCAATCGTTTAAGGTGATTAACCGAGAGATCCGGATGCCAAATCAGTATTTCACTCTGTGTGGTGGTTATAGTGGCCTGACCGTTTTTATCCGTTTGCCATGTGGGGTTGCCATCCTTTACGTAAATAAAGCCGAGCATAGTGTCGTGAATATTGCAGCCCAGCACCACGATACCCGATTTGTCAAACTGCACGGGGGGAACAGAGTCACCGGCATACAGTTTTATTTCAAAAGGATGAGGTTTAGAGAAACTGTACACGTGATGGCGGATATTATCGCTGTTGGGAAACACCACCGTCCGGCCTTGCTCAATAACCAGCGTGGTGGGTTCAAACTGGCGATTTACCTGATCCATAATGGCCGGTTGCTGTGGCGGAGCAGGCAGGCTCGATGCTTCCCCGGCGGCGGGCTCTACGCTAATCACCGCATTGATAAACGGATGGCCTTGCTCGTCTACCAGCGTAATGGTTTTTGCAGCCGCCAGAGTGCTGCCGGTTAAGCTTATTGTGAACAGTATTATTTTTAATAAATTTTTTAAGGTAATCATATTCTTGTGTGCTTTAAACAACCCAAAGCATCGAACCACTCTTGGTACGACAAAAGCAGTTTCTAACCACAGACTCACACAGTAGCAACATTGCCTGAAGCTATGCAATAGTTATTTAGAACGAGGTGTTTGCAAAACTGGCTCTGAAAGTATCAGGCATGATTCTATTCCTTCGAATACTACGTTTCACAACCACTTATGACGAAAATTCATCTTCAGCGTATAACTTATCACACCCTACAAACATGGAGTTTAGCAAATGAAAATCGAATTACCTGAAAAAGTGGCAATTATTACCGGTTCAACAGAAGGTATCGGACTGGGGGCGGCTAAACAGCTCGCTCAGTGCGGTGCGAAAGTTATCGTAAATGGCCGCACCGAACAAAAAGTTGCTCAGGCAGTGGATGCAGTTAAACAAGCGGTTGCGGGCGCCGATGTATCGGGTGTTGCGGCAGATTTGAGCACTGCAGAGGGGTGCAACAGACTAATTGAGGCAGTACCTGGCGCAGACATTCTGGTTAACAACCTGGGTATCTACGGTACCCAGGATTTTTTCGAAACTGACGATGAAACCTGGCAACAATATTACGATGTTAATGTGATGTCGGCAGTTCGCCTGAGTCGTCATTATGCGTCGACCATGGTTGAGAACAGCTGGGGCCGCATTCTGTATGTAGCGTCAGAGTCTGCACTCAATATACCTGGCGATATGATTCATTATGGCGTTACTAAAACTGCGCTGCTGGGTTTATCAAGAGGGTTAGCTAAACGTTTAGCTGGCACCGGTGTGACGGTGAATGCCGTGTTACCAGGGCCTACTTTGAGCGAAGGCGCACAGGCATTTCTGGCTCAATCAGCTAAAGAAAACGGGATTTCCTTTGAGGAAGCCGGGGTGAAATTTGTCATGGAAAATCGCCCATCCTCAGTGATCCAACGCATGGCAACGGTTGAGGAAGTGGCTAGCATGATCACTTACACCTGCTCAACACTTGCATCGGCCACCACGGGCAGTGCTCTGCGTGTAGATGGAGGCGTGGTCGACTTTATTATGTAACCTTATCGGCGGATGCCGCGGGAGCGGCATTCTCCTTTGCGGGGGCCGGTACAATAGCGGCTTTGATAAAGGAATTAAGTAGTGCCGACAGATCGATAATATGAATAATATGGGAGTAATTTTGTTGCAAAGCCTGCAGTTTTTCATAAACATCCAGATCAATGCGGGATAACAGCGCCAGTCGTTGCTTGGTCATGGGGCTGTTGATAGATTCATTTTTCTGACATTCAATGCCCGCCACGTAAAGCTGAGTTTCTTCGTTCTCCAGTGACTGTTTAATTTTATACCGCAACGATGACTCAAAGCATTGTACCTGAGTGAGGTTGATTAATTTATTGTCGGTTTTACGTTCACAGTGGATGGCTAAATGGTACCGTTCGGCTTGTTGTAACAAGCGGCGCAGTACCGAAGAATCTGGTGGTGATTTACCCATGTCGGCAAAAAAACCATGCAGCGGTGCGTTGTGGTTGTATACCGCAAAGGGGTGCAGATCGTTGTTTTGCTGGGTAGTGTACAAGGTTTTCATGCGGTGGATCATCTGTCTGCCGGTGATAACCTGTAACGCGGCATTCGGATAATGGCGGCTGACTACTTCCCACATATAGCGGAAATACAGTGATTGCCTGTGCATAATATTTTCAATACTGGATTGCAGAGACAAACCCGAACTGAGTTTTTTGAGCACTTTTGACGTGCTATCGGTTGTGATTGCAAGCAAGCGCAACACCCCGGTATGCGGGTTGTAGTCCAGCACTTTATAACGTTGTGATTTCAGCTTGAAATCGACAATACTAACCTTTACCTCGGGCGGTAATATGGCGTCATGACAGTCGTGGATCTGGAGCTGGATGCCACCGAGTGAAAAGTCTCTCACCGTGGCGGCATAACTGTTCATCAGGCTTACTTTAATCTGGGCATCGGTTTCTATCCGGAAGCGGGGCTCCTTGCGCCGGTCAATATCATCGTTCATTACAAAATGCAGAGGATAGTGACTGTCATTATCGATATACTGACGGGGCAGTTTGGCTTTTTCCGGCTTGCTGAGCAAATGCAAGGGACCGAGTGCCTCATGAATGGATCGCATATAAAGAATATGTCCCATCGACAAAATGTCACTGTGATCCTGATGAGACATATCCTGCAGGATCCGAGCGGTTTCCTGACTGTCGCGGCTGATCGTCGCTAATCGATACTGCCAGAGTTCCAGACTGTTATGTTCCAGTCCCAACTGCACAAAATTAGCCAACAGATTTTGCTTTTCCAGTTGTCGAACGGTGGTACACAGCGAAACCGACGAATTGTCACTTTGAGTAATGCTCAGTCGCAGCACAAAAGCTTCGTTAAAGGCGTTGAGTTCTATCAGAATACGTTGCAGAGCAGCTTTACCTGGCAAGAGTTGTTTACTTCGGTAAGCCGGGTTGCGCTGAGTATTCACTGGGGTAAGCAATACCATTCGGGGGGCCAGCCGGTCGCCGTCTTTCTTCATCAATACCGGCAGCCAGGGCGCGCTTTGGACAATTCTATCGCGATCGAGAGCTTGCATAGAGCGCTCAATTTCAAGGTCGCGTTCAAGGGGCAGGCGCAACATCACCCGATTGAGGTATCGCTGAAAAACAGCCTGCCATTGCTTGTCTTGTTCTGCCAGTTGTAATACCGCATGATGCCGCTGCGAGGCCGCGTTAAATTCTACCCGGACATAATCGAAGTGAATGACTTCGGTCGCAGAACACAATCCGGCAATATGTGGAAAGGTAACAGGAATGTCGGTGACTGAGGTAAACTTGGGCGAGCGGGTACAGGCTATGGTAAGTTGTGTGGCACTTAAGGCCACCACGGCTACGGTTCGGCCATTTTGATAAGCGGGTGTAGCTACCGAGAAATTGGGGGTTACTGAAAGGTCGTTGTTAAACTGAATATCCTGATAAGACTGGGTTTGAACCGCGAAGGCCTTAATTATTTTCTCACGTAACTGACGCTGCACCAGACCCTGATAATGGGCGGAGTTGGTGATCGACTCAAACACGCCAACGGTATATTGTTCCATGTAACGGGACGTTTCTCTTTTCAGGATCTCCGTGCCCACCTTATCGAGGGTCATTTCTATCCCAAAATGAGAAAAGCGTTTAACCGGAAATTGAGCAAAGGCAGAGTTATCTGCAGGCGCGTCGGTTTGTGAGGTTAAGCGGATGACTTCCTCTTTGATGACTTGTCTGGACTGAGCATTCAGGCGTGACGAGAACCGGTTAAGCCCCTCAAGCAGCCGACCTTGCTGCTGGTAAGGAATTAACGCGCGGATCACAGGTTGATGTTTTTTTATTATTTCCTGTTCTGTACTCATTTTTGTTAGTTTTTATGCAAGTACAATAGCTAGAAAACTAACTTAGCACAGTTATTACGCAAAAAGCATGCATTTTTTACGGCCCATGGATAGCCAGCAGGGAAAGGGCCTGAAAGGGGGGATGGTGTCCTTACAGCGGCGAAACATCGGCATAAATGAGGTATTCTTCGATTAGGTCCTCATTAACTTTAAAGATGTTACAAAAGGGAATGGTCAGAGTAGTGTCATCAAAACGGGTATAAGTTACAGTTCCCTGGCATATCACGCCGTTTGGGAGACGCCAGGTTTCAGCCACCGTATGAGAGAGCGCTTTTACACTGTTAAAAAAGTCGTCGACCACGGCGGCAATATTAGCCCGGCCAGTGACTACCGGCGCATTTCCAAAACGAAAGGTGGCATGTTCTGCTAAAAAGCCTGTAAAGGTTTCGGTATCTTTATTATCAATAGCTTGAAACAGGTTTTTCACGGTGAGGGTCCTTGCAGGTAGCGCCGCTTGCATATTGCGTATGGTGTTAACCATAATCAAACCATGTTGTTGGACGCTTGACCAGTAAAAATTATAGTGCCCGCACAGGCTAGCAGCTTCTGATGGGAGCCTGTTCTATTTTTATCAGCCGGCCTTGCTTATCAAAGGCCAGCGCGACAAAAGTGCCCTCTACCAATGCAGGATCCACTCGCTGCAGTGCCCGCAAATCATCAATTAACTCATGAGAAACGGTAATGCTCTGATTATCACAATCGGTAAACAGCCAGTTTCCCTGATGGCTTGCCAGCATGGCCGGGCGTGAATAAAACACATTCAGCGTATCGAGCTGGCGGGTAAATTCACGGGTATACAAAGTGAGTTTCTCGCGGTAATCGGGAAGGCTCGCCACGTCATCCTGATAGCCATGGTATTCCACTTCCAGGGCAATGAGATCCTTGTCAGGCAGTGGCTGGTTAATGAGCGGGGCGCCTTTAACCAGCAATAACAAACAGCCTAGCGCTGCAGCCAGCGCCAGCCACTCCCGGCCGGGCAGTTTAGCTTTGGTGCGCTCAATGATGTGCTGGTGGTTACCAGATTGTTGATTGATCACCGCCCGTTTTATCCGCCCGGGCGCCGGATAACGTTGCTTAGCAGTGTTGTATGCCTGTTGCAATGCGTCTTGACGGTCGGACTCGTTCATGATGTTTTCCAATGTTTTTTCAGGGTGTTGCGGGCATATCGCAGGCGCGTTTTAACAGTTTCGACCGGTACATCACAGATGCTGGCGATATCCTGCAAACTAAATCCTTCTTGCTGAAGCGAAAATGCTTCCCGTTGGGTAAACGGCAGATGTTTAAGCAATTGATGAAAGTCGGTTGCGTTATCACTCACCGGCGCTGCTGAACCCAGGGTGTCCGGATCGGTATCGGCCTGCCAGCGGTTACTCTGGCGAAACTCATCGATTAGCATCCGATGGCCAATGGTATACAGCCAGGCCTGAAAGCGGCCCTGACTGTGATAGTCCCGCTTCGACTCCATCACTTTAAGCCAGACTTTCTGGGTGACGTCAGCCGCGGTGTTGGGGTCGCTCATTACCAGCAGGTAATAATACAGATTATTACAGTGCTGATCGTAGAGCGCACTCAGCGCGGCGCTATCGCCGGTTTGCCGATAGCGCCTGAACAAAGTGTCGTTGCAGCTTGTGGCAGTTTCCGGTTTCAGGAAAGTGCGTAAAAATCCGAGTTTAGCAATCCCCACAGGCGATCCTTACTGCTCCAACTTGAAGGTCAGTACTACTTGTAACCCGGTTTGCCCCACAGGTACACCTTTTTCTACCTGGGGCTGATAACGCCATTTTGCCAGCGCCCGTTTGGCTTCCCGGTTAAAGATGCGCAGCGGCTCAGCATCCACCACGGTGATATTGGTTACCGTTCCTTGCGGCGTAAGGTCAAAGGTCAGTTGCACCCATCCTTCAATGCCTTGTCGAGCCGCATCGGCCGGATAGCTGGGATTCACCCTGACTATCGGCCGGGCAGTTGTATCACTTTGTTGGCCAAAATCCGTGTTAATGGCTATTTGACTGCCGGGTATTACCGGATCTACGTTAACACTGAGTTCATTGGGGCCGGGATCAGACTCAACTGGCTCTGGCAGCGAAGGGGGCCGCTCAAGCGTTTTTTCCATGGGCTTTACCGGTTGTCTGGTAATGGTCTCTGGCTCTTCTATATGCAGTAAAAAATCATCAATAATCACTTGCTCTTCCACTTTGGGAACTTCGCCGTGTTGCTCTATTAATTTGGCCATCATTACAAACAGCCCAAAAGTGACCAATGCCGCCAACAGAAAGTAACTTAATGGCCGAGTAACGTCGCTGCTTGAAAAGGTTGGATTTGCGGTTATTTGCATAATTGTTTCTCCCTGGTTTTGGGTATAACGACTGATAAACGCAAAAGGGGTGAAATTGTTTTCAAAAAATTAATTCTACAAGCGCTTACAAATTTGCACTTGTCGAAATCTTATGAGTAAGTGATGCTGTTAAGGTCAACCGAATCGCCCTGGCAGGGGCAACATGAAATCGACTAAACAACACCCTCAGACTCAGCAAGCTCAATCCAAGGATTTGGCCAACGACACCCCCTGGGAGTGGCTCTGGTCTATTGTGCTGGCTTTAGCGCTTACCGCAGCCATAGAGTTGGGATTAAATTTTAGCTTACAGCTTGATTTACCCGGGTGGGGAAGTGTTTTGCTTTACCTGGGCTGTTATTTCCTGGTCAGTCAATGGCTGACCCGAAAACATCCACCGGTAGATATTGCGCCGCATCCAGCCAGTCAGTGGCCGGTTAGTGGGCCGGTAGCAAAAGTGGGCGCCTGGGGGATGTATTTCATCTTTTTACCCACGTTGCTGCTTTCCGCTTTTAATCCATGGCTCCTGTGGGGGCAATTGCGACAATTGGTCGGGCAGGCTGAAATCAGTAAGCGACTAAAACAACGTAGCAAGCCGATGACTGAGTATCAGATGAAAGCACGTTATCGGCTACCTTTTGACGGTGAGTGGCTGATTTACAATGGGGGGCTTAGCCCTCAAACATCCCACTCCTGGCATGTGCTAACCCAGCGTTATGCCTATGATTTCGTGAAAGCCGACGCAAATTTTCGCCGTCACCTGGGCAAGGGAAATCAGCTCAGCGACTACTATTGCTACGACCAGCCCATTCTTGCCGCCGCAGCGGGCAAAGTGGTGAGCGTAAAGGACAATATTGGTAACGCCCCCGCAGTTGGCTATGGGGTGGCAGATTTTATGTGCCGGCATATTGCTGGCAATCACATTATTATTGAGCATGCTGAAAACGAATATGGTTTTTATGCCCACCTGGCACCTGGCAGTATCGTGGTTAAGCCTGGTGATACCGTCGAGGCGGGTCAGCACATTGGGAACTGTGGTCATAGTGGCCATTCCAGTGAGCCACATCTGCATTTTCATGTTCAGGATAGCAAGGATTTTTACACCGCCATGGGGTTGCCGGTGCGTTTCAGTAATGTGCGTCGGGATGGGGATCTGGAGCCGGGAGCGGCAGAGATAGCCCGCGGGCAGCGCGTATCACACCAGCGTGACATCCCCAATTCGCGATGGCAGGAGGAAATATGAATGACGATTACCAACAGTCGGAAGACTATTTTGGTTGCTTTGGAAAAAACGCAGCCGAGGCATTAGCATTATTAATGCCGGTGGTTGATATTGCGCTAAAGGCCCATGAAACAGGCGACTATCAGGCATTTCGAGATGTGATGACAGACTCGCTGGCGGCCAGAATTACGCCTGAGGGGTTTCAAAACGCTTACGCGGCGATTGCGCCACAGCTTGGTCAGCTTACATCAAAGCGGTTAATTGCAGCAGTGAACCGGGCAGGCAACCCAAGGTTGCTGTTTGTGGCCCGCTATACCAATACCAGCGATGATATTATGATAAATATCACGTTTACTAACGACGCTGAAGCGCCACTCATCAACGAGATGTGGATAGAGTAGAGGGCAGCCGGATTAACTCAATGCCTTTAATCGGTAACCATTACCGCGGATCGTGGCGATTTCGATGCCCGCAGCAGGCGGCAGTTTTTGGCGCAGGCGACTGATATAAACATCCACAATATTCGTCAGCGGATCGGTGTTGCTTTGCCAGACCCGGCTTAAAATACGCTCCCGGGTGAGCACTTTATTTTGCGACTCGATAAAATAGCTCAGTAGGTTAAACTCAATATTGGTGAGGGTGAGTTCTTCTGCATTACCGTCTCGGGTTATGCTGGCCAGTTTGGACTCCAGATCCAGTTGCACGTTGGCAAAGCTCAGCTGGCGAGGCGCTTTTTCCGGTTGCGCCCGATGCCGTCTGCCGAGCGCATTAACCCTGGCCAACAGTTCGTCGAAATCGAAGGGTTTGCACAGGTAGTCGTCGGCGCCTTTGTCGAGCCCGGTGACCCTTTCGACAATATCATCGAGGGCCGAGAGGAGTAACACCATAGGGCCATGGCTGAGCTGTTTCAAGGCGGGCAGTATCTCCACGCTATCGTCTTCGCCAAACATTCTGTCGAGCACCAGCAAATCCGGTTGTTCCCGTTTGGTTAAATCAACCAGGTTATGCAGCGCGGTTTCTTTTATACATTCAAACCCTTCGGCAGTGAGCCCGCGATAAAGGAAATTCACCAGTGAGAGTTCATCATCAGCTATCAGAATCTTCATCATTCTACATCCGTTGGCAGATAAATTTGAAACAGGGTGCCTTCGCCCTGGGTGGAGTTAACCTGTATTTCCCCGCCATGCGCCTCAATAATGGCTTTGGCAATGGCCAGGCCAAGCCCCAGCCCTTCGGACTTATGCTTAAAGCGCACAAAGCGTTCAAAAATATGGTTAATATCAGCCGGGGAGATCCCTTCACCAAAGTCTTTTATCTCAATGCAGGCACTGCTATCTAACTGCTTTAATGACACATTAACGGGCGACTGAGGTGCTGAGTATTTACATGCGTTATCCAGCATAATAGCAACCACCTGTTTAAGGCGCTGCTGGTCAAATTTGAGCTGTAACGCTTCTGCTCCATCGTCAATATCGAGGGTAAAGTGGCGATCTTCATGCAGACGCTGCCACTGGCTAACCTGATTTTGCAGGAAATCGCTTAGCGGCTGATGCGAAGTATCCAGTTTCAACTGGCTCAGTTCGGCTCTGGCCAGCAACAGTAAGTCATCTACCAGTTCACTGAGGTTCACCGCCTGCAGCAAAATTGACTCCAGCGTTTCCCGGTAAACGTCCTCCGAGGCAGAGGATTGACGCAAAGTCACCTGGGCTTCCCCCCGGATTATGGTAAGTGGAGTTCTGAGTTCATGGGAGACATCAGCCAGAAACTGACGCCGGCGGGAGTCAACTTTAGTGAGTTGCTCGTTAACCTGTTTGATTTCCCGGGTGCGCTGCTCTACCTCAAACTCGAGTTGCTTGCGGGAGTGTTCCGCTTGCATTTCGTGATCGGCCAGGCGTGAAGCCAGCAGGTTAAGCGACGTTACCAGTTGAGTAAATTCGGTATCCAGGGTTTCTGGTAAACGCTGATGGTAATCGCCGGCGGCGATGGCTTTTGTGCCGTTGTTGATAATGGTCAGTGGCTGATAGAGCTGATTAAACAGCCAGTAACAAGCCAGGATAATACAGGGCATGGCAAACAGCGCCACGCCCACGGCAAACCACACAATGGCCGTGTTAAGGGTTTCTATTTTTGCATTGATGGCTGAAACCACATTGCCCTGACGTACCACAGCGGCGTTAATCGCCTCACGAAATTCATTATCAATCTTTATCTCGAGCAAGGTTTGCAAGCGGTTTTGCTGTTCCAGCGGTGTGTTGTTGTACGTTGCTGTGATGGCTTTGAATTCGGCAATGATGGCGTCTATCAATGCGGCCAGTTCGTCGGTATCTTCAATGCTGCCTGCAGTCATTTTACTGCCCAAAGCCTGCCGTTGTTGCAGTTCGAGACTGCGAATTTTGTCTAACGACTGAGCAATAAGCGCCTGTTTGTTGCGAATGATAGCCTGGTTGGCACTTTCTCCAAAAATAAGCTCGTCGGTGAGTTGTTTGAACATTCGATAGGAGATGCTGCTAAGTTTCTGATGTTCTGCCAGCAGGGTTTGGCCGGTATTACTTTGCTCCAGGTTAATTTGTGTCAGGTAGGCAGAAACAGCCGTACAGCATAGAGCAATCATCATGATCAGCCCTGAGGTGATCCCAAACAGATAGATTTTTCGCTTGTACATAAAGTTACTTCGCAACACTTTAAGTTCCAATACGTAAAAATCCGAAAAAGAGCGCAATTTTGAACTACGCTTTGTGAACGCAATGTAAATTTGTCGCGTATTACATACGGTTTGACTGAGCGCAGCTGGCTCCTTGCAGCGTTGACGTGTTCAGTAAACACCATCCTGAGGTCGACATATTTTAATAGGTGGAGTGCAGCATGTTCTGGCAACAGAAGACAAAAACCAACCAGGCTATTCAGGCCCTTGAGCAAAGTATCATTGCAGTAGTCAGCATCGACGAGAAAAACCGGGTGACTTTTTTTAATCATGCGGCCGAACAAGTATGGGGCTATCGCAAAAATGAAGTCATTGGCAACAATGTGGCTATGCTGCTGCCGCAGGCATTGCGCGCGAATCATGATAATAACGTTAACCATCATCGCCAGACCGGTCAGGATAAAATTGTCGGCATCAGACGGGAAATGTCTCAATGGTAGCTAGCGAAACGGATAACCCGCTTACTATTACCAATCTGGCGGTAATGCTGTGTAACGGCTATTACTGTTGGCAAGCCAGCTCCCGGGCATTGAAATAAATAGCTTTGGCGCCGTTTAACTGCGGCCGTGCAAACAGGAAGCCCTGAAATTTACGTACCCCTGCATTATTCAGCCACATCCACTCATCAAAGGTTTCCACTCCTTCCACAATCAGGTGGCTACCAGTGGCATTGGCGAACTCAAATACCGAGTGCAATATGGCCTGACGAGGCCCGCTTTCGTTAATTCCGTGGGTAATTGCACGGTCCAGTTTGATTTTATCCGGCGCCAAAATCATCCAGCGCCAGTCGGATCCCCGCCGCACGAATATCTTCGATGACGGCAAAGAAAGCATCACTTTCTTTAACCATTTCACTTTCGGTAATTTCCAGAATCAGCTGTTCAGGTTTTAATCCACCTTGTTTGAGATAGTGCAACAATTGGCTTACTACCTGTTCGTTATTCGTAATTGCCCCAGGCAACAAATTAACCGATAAAGACTGGCCTGGTTGTAACAGTTTTGCCCCCTGAGCAATGGCAATAGCTTTGGACTTTAAGTCAAACTCATACCTTTGCTGTTCTGGCAGATCGGCCAGAATTAACTCAGGGAAACGGCCCTCACTGTTGCGCAACAACGATTCATAGGATGAAATTCCGCCAATCCGGCTATCTACAATAGGCTGAAAGGCAAACTGGATATCACTGGACGGGTAGGGTGTAAGGTCAATTTGGCTGGTGGCTATAGTACAGTTAACGGTGGCGCGTTCGGCTGCCGAAACACAGCTGCGCCAGCGTCCGGTTGCGAAGCTGTTAAGTAATGAAAACACTCTGCTGTCACGTTTTACGGTAATATCTGAAGGGAGCCAGTAACACTGGCTTTCGGGCTTAAGAATTAACGTTCGCAGATTCCACTTGCCGAAGTCGCGTTTGGCACAGGCACTGTCGAGCACTTTTACTACATTAGTGTGGCGCGGGTCGGTTTTTATATGCTCAAACAGCCCGTGGATCACATCGCCTTTCCCCTCAAGTACCTGAAAGAAAAACTCGCCATCAAAAAGCAATAAACCGGTAACATCGTTGGCCTGATTAAAGGGTTCTGAGTCAGTGACAATTTTATCGATATCCGGCTCCGACATCTTATGGGTTGCACGACTTCGATACACCAGCTGACTTAACATCCACGACTCCCACTTAAAAGATTGCAGACTTACATTTTAAGTATAGACACCTCAAGTGATACGAAAAGCATTAAACATCAGATTATTGATGCAGATTAATTGGCGATGTGAGCGCAATACTCTCTGCCCGCCGGAGCTGGCAACCGGCTTTTAATGTTCTTTTAATCTTCCTTTCAAGCTTTATTCAGGCGTGATGAATAGTCTTAAACATGAGCACCAAGCAGTGATTATTCAGCACTGGTTAGTTTTCTGACTTCGGAAAAAGAGAGTATTGTTATGCAAAAAATGAATTTGAAAATGTTAGTGGTTCTTTCGTTCTCCTCGGCCGTGTTAACAGGTTGCGCTACCGCACAATCCCAGCAATTAAAAAGCAGTATGGATGAGCCTGCGGCAAACGCCGCCGAAGCATCGGTGGTGGATAATCGTTTGCTCTATTCCGATACCTGTATTTCAGAGCGCGAAGTGGTAGAGGCTCAGAAGCTCTGGGGCGACGGGATTGTAAGAATCGGGTCGGTCTATTCATCTAACGGCAACTATACAACCGCCGCGGCAGATTTTATTCAGGATATGTACGGTTACGACCTGAGCAGCGTGTTATTTAAACCGACGCTGGCTGCAAAAGTACAGTTCAGATCGAGCTTTGATGCGGCGTTATCGTATTTTGTGGGCGGTAACGAGGCCTACTCAGAAGATAAAGGGTTTGCTATCAAGCCGTACACCAAAGTGAAGTTTGATAATGTTGGGATTATTAATAACAGCTGCAGTATGGCGGTGGCCATGGGGAATTATTATTTTACCGATACGAAGGGTGGTGAGACCAAAGTGGAATATACCTTTGCCTACGTTAAAGACAAATCCGGTAAGTTAAGAATTGTGGCTCATCAGTCATCCTTGCCTTATTCTCCACTTTAAAATCGGTATTTACCCGTAACAAAAGGTAGCTCTGAAGAGCTACCTTTTGTTGTGTTTAATATACTGTTCGATTACCCGCTTAACAAAGGCCTGGCAATCGGTTGCAGTAGACGGATCGTAATGGCCACTGTTGGTCAGATTATTGGAAAGGACCCGGATCCCCAGAAAAGGGATGCCATAACTGTGGGCAATCTGAGCTGCCGAGGCGGTTTCCATTTCTTCAGTACTGGTACCAAATTTGGTATGCAGCCAGGCGATTCGGTCGAGCTCGTTGTTCCAGAAATTTCCACTGGCGATAGTGCCTTCCACTACTTTACCGCGCTTATACTGATCTTTTACCGCATGAGCCGCCGCCAGTAACTCAGCATCGGCAACATAGTAACGAATACGCTCTGCATCTTTGGCTGAGTCTCCCTCGCCGGCACTGCCTTCAGAGGCGAGAAGATCCATGGGTAACCAGTCAAGTGGAGCAGAGCCTTCACCTTTATCACGAAAAGGGGTTTTAAAATTACTCGCATTGACGCTGCGTTTGCCTAAAACAATGTCGCCAACCTGTAAATCAGGATCATGTCCGCCGGATGTACCCTGATTAATAATGGCCCGGGGATGATAACGTTCAATGCCAATCGCGGTGGCGGCAGCGGTGTTTTCCAGGCCTTTACCGGTTTGCGCAACCACTACCGGATAACCCTTGTAGGTACCAATATAAAACGTCGCCTGACCGACCTTCTCGGTGCGTACATCGCTCAGTAACGACGCAAAATATTGTGCCTCAATAGGCATTGGCCCCTGGATCATCACCGGCGGTAAGGCCTGCTGTGTGGTGCTTATCTCTACGCTTCGAAACGCTTCGGCATACGTTACAATACTGCTTAATGAAAAGACCAGCAGCAGGAGACGGGTGTAGAGTGTTTTCATTATTGATACCTTGATGAGCTTAGAGGAACCATTTCCAGATGATAAAGACAATCAGAAAGCCAAATAAATAAACCAGTCCGGCCCGGCTTAGCCACAGCACTACCGGGCCCCCTCTGAGTGATTCCGGGATATCATGACGGTTGACCAGGCGGTAGTTAAGCCAGGCAAAGACCGGCGTGGTCATAAAGGCCAGGGTCATGGCAAACCCCAGCATAGCCAGCAGGGCAGACTGGAAGAATAAAACCATGGCAAAACTGGCCGCAGCCACCAGTAACAACCATACCGCAAACACACTATCAGACACATCCTGTTTGCCTTTGAGCAGCGTGTAGCATTCTGCCAGGGCCCGCGAATAACCGTCGTACACGGTAATCGCCGAGCCAAAAATACATAAAAAGGCAATTACGGCAATCAGATAACGGGACCATTCACCAATGGTGGATGCATATAAATCTACCAACTGGTGCGAAAAGCCGATACCGCCGCTCGCCAGTTCCTGACCGCTGCCATGCAATACCAGACTCCCCAGTGCCAGGAACATCAGGGCCAGTAGTAACGTAACCAGATAGCCGAGGTTAAAGTCGAATAAGGCCGATTGCGGCGTGACTTTAGCTTCGTGACACTGCTCTTTTAACCATAGTGAAGTGATGCCAGATATTTCAATCGGGGCGGGCATCCAGCCCATGGTGACCACCAGAAAACCAATAGCTGCCAGCGTCCAGGGCGAGGGGGATTCAAAGTCGGCCGGCGCAACCGGGCCTTGTTGCCAGGCAATCACGGTGGCCGAAATAGTGGCGATAACCAGGGCTATCATAATCACCTTGGCCACCTGATTGAGCGCATGGTAATGGCCGGCCAGCAGGATAACCAGCGATACGATGAGTAATACAGCGGCCAGCCAGGGCAACGCCACATCAAACGGAATAAAGTAGCCCAGTAAGCTGGCTGAAAACAGCAATAAGGCAGCGGCATTCACAAAAGAAGAAATACCGTTAAGTGCAAAACTCATGAGCAAATAGGGCTTGCCCATGGTGAGATAACCCTGTTGCAGGGTTTTATTGCTACAGATGGTGTAGCTCACCCCTGCCCGGAAAAACGGGTATTTAAACAGGTTTACGGCCAGGATCAGCAATGCCAGTTGCCAGCCAAATTTAGCCCCGGCCTGAGTAGAGGCTACCAGGTGGCTGCCACCAATGGCGGCAGTGGCCATCAATACGCCCGGACCGAGTAATTTTAATAATTTTGCAAAGGATAAAGAGGCTTGGCTGTCAGCGCCTGACTGCATGGAGGGCACTTTGTTTTCCTGTTGGTTACCGGAGGATTAAATAATGGAACCAGTGTAAACTATTCTGCATCAGGGGTTGAGTGTAATTTAGCTACTTTATCGGTAATAAGCGCGGAAAACTGCGCAAGCTATTCTAAAACTCGCTAGCGGATTAGGATTGATATTGCATAAAGTGTGTTTGTCAGAAAGATAATCAATGGAATATAAACAAAGCAATCGACAGGGATTTTTTAACCGCTTATATGTGCACTTCTTCTTGTATGCGGTGCCGCAACTCAGTGCTGTGGCCCTGGTGGTGGCTCTGGGCGAAAATTCTATGGCCAGTTTGTGGCAATCGGCGGTGTTGCTCATTGGCTATAATCTGGCTTTTGCGCTGTGGTTATTGCTGTTCAATAGTGGCTCCGGACGCGTTGAGCCATTTAGTCTTGTTATTAATCCGGATCACTTGACCGTCACCGAATTTGGCCGTAAACGCACCATTGAAAAGCAACACTTTGGTGGGTTTAAAATTACTTCGGGTTACCCAAAACAAGTCCGGCTGTGTAATCACAATGGCCGGGATATTCACTTTAGTTATTATGCGTTATCGTCTTCTCAAAGAGCACAGTTGTTTAAAGAGTTAGATTGTGACAGCCGATAGGGTGCACCATGAACACTATTGAGACCATGCTACGCCAGGACAAGCCGCGAATGCAGCAATTACAAGCAGTGCAGACACTGCAGTTACCGGATTGTTTTGTTGCTGCGGGGTTTGTGCGCAATATGGTATGGGATGCGTTGCACGACTATCCACCTACACCGCTCAATGATGTGGATGTTATTTATTATGACGAGCAACTACGCATAGCGCCGGAAGACATCGAAAAGACGCTTACCAATGCGTTACCTGATATTAACTGGCAGGTTAAAAATCAGGCCGTGATGCATCACCGCAATCAGGACCCGGCTTATCAAAACAGTACTGATGCGATGCGTTACTGGCCAGAAAAAGAAACGGCTGTGGGCGTGCGTTTGGTTGACAACAATCAACTGGAACTGGCTGCGCCTTTTGGGGTTCAGTCTTTGCTTGAGGGTAAACTCACTCACAATCCGCTGCGTAGTAAGGCTGTATTTGAGCAGCGAATTGCCAGCAAGCAATGGTTAGAGAAATGGCCGAAACTTCAGGTTATAAGTTAAACGAACTTTTGTCAGTCTGAGACTACTAAATGATCAGCAAGGGCGGTTTGACTCGCGGACGTAGTCTGGCAAATTGTTAGCCGGATACTTTACTGCTACTGTGACAGGCAACAGCGCCGCAGAGAGCCGCAACGGGAACAATCAGGAATGGATTTATTATGAGCAAGTTAAATACCTGGCGACAAGGTTATCATCGGCAGCCGCGCTGGTTGCGTGTAAGTGAGTGGTGTCTGCTGGCCTATTTGCTGTATGCATTGTTACTGGGGCTGGTGACGCCGTATGTATTAACCTCGAAATTGCCGGCGGCGCTATCGCAAAGCCTCGGGCGTGAAGTGACCGTTGAAGCCATCTCGATTAATCCCTTTTTGCTACGTATACGCGTAACTAACTTTAGTATTGCAGAGGCAGAACAACGGAACGACTTTGTGCGTTTTTCTCAACTGGAGGCCGATGCGGCATTCTGGCGCACCTTATTAACCTTTACGCCAACCCTTGAGCATTTCTATTTAAACGGCCCTTACGCGCGGTTAACTCGCGAGCAGGGCGGTGAAACCACGGAGTTCAACTTTTCAGATATCATTCGGCATATTCAGTCACAAAGTTTGCCCGAAGAAACTAAAGAAGAGCCCGGTGATGAAGGCGGCATTCCGCACCTGCGCCTCGGATTGTTAAACGTAACGGATGGCAAAGTTGAAGTGTTCGACCGGGTGAGCGGTGCTGAACTGGTATATCCCGATCTGGCGCTGGAGCTGGAAAATCTGGATACCCACGCGACGATTTCGGATAGTGCACGAAGCGAGGAACAAGGCAGTCCGGATAATTTGTATCAGGTGAATGTGACCACTACCGAAGGCGGCACGGTGTACGTGGATGGTCTGTTTCAACTGGCACCACTGGCCCTTACCGGTAAAGTAAAGATAAAGAAGCTCGCCCTGCCACCGTTATGGCCGCTGTCTGACGACATCATCAAAGCGCGTTTAACCGATGGAACCTTGGATTTCTCAGTAGGTTACAAGGTGAGTGAAACCGAGCAAGGCTTTCGCTTCAGGGCAAATGACGGTCAGCTGGCTGTTCATTCACTGGCGCTATCTGATACAACCAGTCAACGCATCTCGCTGGATACGTTTAGCTTAACCGATATGCGGCTAGACACTGATTCACAGCGTGTGGATATTGCCGGATTGAAGCTTAAAGCACCTTATATCAATGGCGTGTATGACAATGACGGGCTGGATCTGGTTAGCCTGCTGATGCCAGCCGGGGTAGTACAAAATAATGCGGAACCAGAAGAAAACTCGCAGTCAGAGGCATCTGCCGCCTGGCGAGTTGTACTGGGTAAACTGGCAATTACCGAAGGAGATATACAACTGCACGATAAGGCTGTTGCGCAAAGCATGTACTGGCGGGTTCACCCGATAACGGTGACAACAAGCAAAATAGACAGCAACTTCTCAGTGCCTGTTGACTATGATGTTACACTGGCTATCAGCGGGAACTCTCAGGCTATTCCCGAAAATGCTCAGGGAGAATTAATCACTCGCGGCAGTGCCGATCTGGCAACGCAGGCAGTGGCTGGTGAGCTCACACTTTCGGCGATCGCGCTGTCACAAGTGCAGCCGTATTTAACACCTTTCGTCAATTTGTCCTTATCGGAAGGGGCGCTGTCTGTCACTACCCGCTACGAAGTAGCGGAGAGCGGCAAAAAACTGCAGGTGAGTGGTGATGCAACAGTTGCCAACCTGACGATTCTGGATGGGCTGCACTTTGAGCCATTAGTCAAATGGCAAACTCTGGACGTAGCCGATCTGCGCTTCAATCTTGACAACAATACGCTGGATATCGCCGCCATTAATATCACTGAGCCCTACGCGAAAATCCTTATCGATGAGCAAAAGCGCACTAATATCGGTGCCATTATACGCAGTGGTGAAAGTGAAGAAGAAGCCAATGAACCGTCTTCTGACAAAGCGCGGGAAACCGGCGATACTGAAGGAGACTCTGTTGATACGCAAGAAGCTGGCGACGCTGAAGGCTCTGTTAATACGCCAGAAACCGGCCAAGCTGAAGGCTCTCCGCTAGCAATCAGCATTGCGGCCATTAATCTTAATAACGGCAGTGCTTATTTTGCTGATGAGTCTTTAACACCGCAGTTTGCCTCGAGTATTGAATCGCTAAACGGCTCTATTGAGCAACTCACCTCCAATGCGGGGAGTGCTGCGAAAGTTGCTATTAACGGCAAGATCGACAGCTATGCACCGGTGTCCCTCAAAGGCGAAATTAACCCATTGCTGGAAGAACTGTTCCTCGATCTGGACTTTGCCGTTGAGGGCGCTGAACTTACCTCGGTGAACCCTTATTCAGGCACTTACATGGGGTATTACATCGATAAAGGGCTGTTGTCTTTGGATGTTCGCTATAAGGTGCAAAACAGTGAGCTTGATGGTGATAATCACGTAGTGATTGATCAGCTTACGCTGGGCAGAAAAAGCGATTCGGAGCAGGCGCTGAGTTTGCCACTGGGCCTGGCAGTTGCGTTACTGCAGGATAACGACGGGGTGATCGATCTCGGTCTTGAGGTGTCTGGCGATCTGGATAATCCGGATTTCAGTTTTGGTTCGATTATATTAAACGCCCTGGGTAACCTTATAACCAAAGCCGTGACCGCACCGTTTACCTTTCTGGCCAGCCTGGTGGGCAGTGAGGATGAACTTAACCGGGTTGATTTCGCCGCAGGCCAGAACTCGCTCGATGAACAAGCTACACAACGCCTCACCACGCTGGCCGAAGCGCTGAATAAACGCCCGGGTTTACGGGTAAGTATTGAGGGCACAGTCGATGCGGTGAGCGATGCCCGGGAACTGGCCGTGGCGCAATTACACCAGCAACTACTTGAGCGCAGTGCACAGGATGCGTTACCGGATAACTTCTCTGCCAGTAATGTGCCCCTTGAGGGGCCGCTGGCGAGTACGCTGGAAACCCTGTTTAGCGAAACATTTTCGGAATCTATTCAGGATGAACAACAGCGGATCCGGGCGCAACTGCAAAATAATAATGAGGAACCCGTCACCGAACAACAGGTCACCCGCGCCCTGCATATCGCGATGTACAATCGTTTGAGAGACAGTATTACCATTGCCGAAAGTGAGCTGGCCGCACTGGCTCAGGAGCGAGGCAAACGCGTGAAGGCCTATTTAGTCAATCAGGCTCAGGTCGAAGCCGGGCGCTTGTTTTTACTTAACAGCCGGGAGCATCTGCAGTCTCAGTCGAGCAGTGTGGAGCTGTCGCTGCAGGCCGATTAAAAGGATTAGTCGTCGCTTATATTTTGACACTCTTAATAACAAAACGAGAGCAAACCTGATGGTTTCTTGAGTAAAGCGGCCGGAGAGGGATATTTCTTCTATCCGGCACTGTTGTTTTCAATATGCGTTTTGTGTTCGGTGAGGGCTACTCAAATTCTGATAAAAGTTTTAGTTGCTAAACGACTTTGTTCCGCCGACGAATAATTCCAGGAATTTCAGAGCCAATGGGTTTTGTTCAATATGTGCGCCGGTAAGGCTGTTGATCTCGTTTCGAATACCGTCGGTGTTACCTAACGCTACCAGGGTTAGCCCATCCTCGGGCGCTTTTAACAACAAACCGGCATAAGCGTCAGGCCACCAGCCGCCATGCCAGACAAGGCGGTGCCCCTGCCACTGTTGTACAAACCAGCCATAGGCATAGGGCATGGGTTGCCCATTAGTGTCTGCGGCAGGGCTCCACATCGTTTCACGCAAAGGCCCGGATAGGATCCTTCCCTCATCCAGTGCGATCGAGTAGTGGGCCAACGCTTTGGCACTGGCGATAATGCCGGAGCTAGCGTTCAGCTCAGTATTTGGCAGTATTGCGTTGGCCAGCCCGTCAGATTCTTCAGGCGCATGGCGAAAAGGGGGCGCGAGGTGCGTTAGCACTGAGCTTGCTTTTTCATCGCGCCAGCCTACGGCGATATTTTTCAGCTCACCGGGTTGGATTACGTACTTGTTGACCCAGTAGCGCCAGCTGTGCTCGGTATTCTCCTCCACCCAATTGGAAAGACGACCAAACACGATCGGATTATAGAAAAAGCTGCTACCTGGCTTACCCTGGACCTGATGTTGAAGCACCTGGCGCAGTGTAATTACCTGATCACATTGTAGTTTCGGCACATGGTAGCCATTATCCAGGGTACCACCACCGAAGATTGAACCACTGGTGGTTATCCAGTGACAGCGACGATCCCAGTCGCTTAAGGTAGTAAAATCTGCATCGAGATCAATATGGCCGTCAGCATCCATTGCTAACAATGTTGCGCCCGTGAACGTTTTGGTAATAGAGGCTGCAAGGTAACTGGTGTTCTCAGTAGTTGGCTCCTCGGCATCATGATCCTGAAAACCGACGCTTTCCAGCATGATAATCTCACCGTCTTTGACAATCGCCACAGACAGACTCGGGATCAGGTTTTGTTGACGAAAATGCTTAACATAGGTTTTAAATTTCTCGATTTTTTCGTCGATGGTTTGGGGTTCAGCACTCGCGACCGATTGTGAATTTAGCGCAAGTGTTGCCATCAGCAGATAGTAAATTATCGCTTTCATAATATAGATTCTCAATTTGGGGTTAAAGAGTGTTATCGCTATCCGTGCTTCATACCTAAAAAGGGAATCGCAGGGTAATAACATTTTCGATGTCGCATTACGGCGATAATGTTGGCAAGCATGATAACGGCATTAAGAGGCACAACTGCGATAAAGAATAAAAAGCCGAAGCCCTTAATAGTGAGCAGGAAAATAAATGCCAGCACATATAACAGTGTCATGGTTATCTGAAAATTAATTACAGCACGCCCCTGGCTATCATATATCGGGCTGTCTTCGCGTTTGTGTACCCACACAAACAATGGGCACAGAATATTCAAAAACGGCAGCACAACACCAATAAACGGTGAGGCATGCATGAGTAATAGCCACTTAGTCTGAATATTCTCCTCGCGAGGATCATCAAGCTGCAACAAATCATCCACATCTATTTCAAGCGCGGCGGCTAATAGCTTCACGGTTCGCAGGTGTGGAGTGACGGTTCCTTTTTCGATTCGCTGGATGGTACGAACGGTAACTTTTGTTTTCTCCGCTAACTGCTCCTGCGACAGACCTCTCAACTTTCGCTGGTAGGTTAACTGTTCTGCAAATTGGGCACTTTTCATTTTCATGTGCTACTCCGTGTCACGATAATTCTAGTGAAATAGTAACCAAAATCAGCCGACATTGTTACGACATTTTCGTGTCGTGTTTACGTCATTTCTTTAAATTTCATATGTTTAATCTAATAAATATATTTATTAGCTGCTGTTTTCTGCTACTTGAGTTAATGGCAATCTGACGTAAGTTTCATTACCAGTTAACTGCTTCTGAGGCGTCGATTAAATACTTTTCAGAAACAACTCAATGAACTTAAATCAGTGTATTGAAGGGTATTCGTTGTACTAAACGATTGCATCTCATTGCAATGAGGTAAATTAAATGTATTTTTAGTGACTCCTCGAGCGTTATTAGAAAAGTACAAAAAATTAAGCTTTCGGCACTTCAAATGATATAAAAAACAAGGGCACTGCATGTCCAAACCTTGTCTTCAGCCGACATTTCGCTCAGATATGTTCTACCAGAGAGCATGCAATAAAAAAGCGGCGCATTTAGCGCCGCTTAGCAGGGAGATAATGTCTTAGTGGTTACTGTTTGTTTTCCAGTAATGCACTGCCAATTTCAATTTGGCGGGGCTTTTTCTCTTCTGGAATTTCACGTTCCAGATCGATATTGAGTAGCCCGTGTTCCAGGTTAGCGCCGGTTACTTTAACGTGGTCGCCTAAGTGGAACTTGCGCTCAAAGTTGCGCTCAGAAATACCTTTATGCAGGAACTGACGTTTTTGTTCCTCATCCTGGCTTTCCTCGGCGTCTTTTTTACCGGCCACAGTCAGCGCGTTTTCCAGCACTTCGATGGTTACATCGTCTTTGCTGAAGCCGGCTACGGCCATGCTGATTCGGTATTTGTCTTCGCCCAGTAACTCAATGTTGTATGGCGGATAAGTGGTTTGATTACCGTTTTGAGAAGCTGCATCAATCATGGATGCCAGACGGTCAAAACCAATAAAAGAACGGTAAAGTGGAGATAGATCGATAGTACGCATAGTCATATCCTCGCAATTAAGCAATATGTAAAGTTAGGTTTAATACCATCCCGCGTAGCGGCGATGGTTCCGTCGGCCTTATCATTAAGCCCCGACAGTAAAAGAGATATGTGCAGCTGATTCTTTTTCAATAGTGTGCATAAAAAAATCCCGCTTTTTTAAGCGGGATTTTTGAAAATCAATTTAAAATTAGAAAGTTACATGGCTACAGATTTTACAATATGGCCATCTTTAACTACCAGACCTACGTTTTCCAGCAGCGAAATATCATCCAGCGGGTTACCTTTTACGCCTACAATATCGGCTTTTTTACCGGCACTGATACTGCCTAACGTTTCTTGTTGTTTAAGCAGCGTTGCCGGATGAATGGTGGCCGCCTGAATCGCCTGCATTGGCGTCATACCAAAGCGCACCATGCGGGCAAACTGCTTGCCGTTGTCGCCGTGAGGGTAAACCCCGGCATCCGAACCAAACACCATTTTTACCCCGGCCTTCACGGCTTTCTGAAAGTTTTCACGCTGACGCTTGCCCACAATACGCTCTTTAGCTAGGCTTTCTTCTAAGATGCCGGCTTTTTCGCCTTCACCCAAAATATACTCAGTAACGTAAATATCCATCGAGAAGTAAGTGCCATGTTTAAGCGCCAGCTCAATGCCTTCCTCATTCAGTAAGCTAACGTGCTCTACCGAGTCGACACCGGCTTTAATGGCTGTTTTAATGCCGCTGGTACCGTGCGCATGCGTGGCAACAGTTAAACCGCGCATGTGCGCTTCGTCTACCAGCGCCTGCATTTCTTCGAAGGTGTATTGCTGAACGCCCACTTTGGTGCCTTTTGATAATACGCCGCCAGTGCCACAGAATTTAATCACCGTAGCGCCGTATTTAATATTGCGACGCACAATTTCGCGAACGGCCCAGGGGCCGTCTGCTACGCCTTCACTGACGGTATGAAATTCATAGGGCAGCAGGTTATTGTCGCAGTGCCCGCCGGTTACGCCCAGAGAGGGGCCCGACACAAACATTCGTGGCCCTTGTATGTCGCCATCGTTAATGGCATCTCGTAAGGCCACATCGGCAAAGCCTGGGGCGCCAACGTTACGTACCGTAGTAAAACCAGCCATAAGCGTGGCTTTGGCATGTTTCACACCGGTCAGGGTAACGCGCGGTAAGGAATCTGCCAGACGTTTATACCCATGTTTTGTGGCATCAGAGGTGAGGTGAACGTGCATATCCATTAGCCCGGGCATCAGCGTGTAATCGCCCAGAGCCATCACGTCGGCATCAGAGGGAATCGTTACCGAACGTTTGGTACCGGCTGCCACAATGGTGTTATCTTCCATTACCACCACAGCATTAGTGATCAGTTTGCCATTTTCGACGTCGATCATGCGATCGGCGGTCAGTACCGTGGTTTTAGCACACACAGAAGAAGCGCCAAGCGTCAGTGCAAGGAGTGTTATTATCGTTTTCATTGAGTACCCTGGAATGTTAAACCTTAAGGTACAAAACTAGCAGTTAGCCAGCGAAAGGTATAGATTAATCGCGATTAAGCGGCGCTATTGAGCGAAGAAACCTCAGTTGTTTTGAGCGCTACGCTCGCGCAATTTTATAAACAGGAAAACCAACCCAATTAAACCGGTTAACAGCCACAGCGGGAAATCGCCCCAGCGACGATAAGGTGTGCTGCCGGAAACGGTTGCTAAGGTGGCTGATAGAGCGGCAGTTTCAAACTGCGGCAACTGCGCAACCACTTTACCCCGATGGTCGATAAAGGCCGATATGCCGTTGTTGGTAGAACGGATCACGCCAATGCCCAGCTCTTTAGCCCGCATACGGGCAATTTGTAAATGTTGAGCCGGGCCATGGGAACGGCCAAACCAGGCATCGTTGCTGACGGTAATGATAAAATCGGTGTCGGCGTAAAGGTTGGCTCTCACTTGTCGAGGGAAGGCAATCTCAAAGCAAATGGCCGGGGCCAGATGCAGGCCGTTGGCCAGCAGGTTGGGTTGTTGAAAATCGCCACGGCTAAACGATGACATGGGCAGGTCGAAAAGGGGAGCCAGCGGCCGTAATAAATCCTCAAAAGGGACAAACTCGCCAATCGGTAACAAGTGGTGCTTGGCATAGCGGTTACCGTGAAAATAACGGTAATGGCCCTGTTCGTCGTTAGCATGGGATTTACCCAGTACAATCAGATTGTTCCAGGCTTCCTGACTTTCAAAATTATAGTTCACCACACCGGTAATGATGGCCGTATCGTAGCGGGCCGCCTCGGCGTTCATATCAGTGATAAAATCCTGAGCCAGCATTTCCAGTTTGGGAATAGCGGCTTCGGGCCAGATGATCACATCGTTGTCCCATACCAGGTTAGTAAGCTCCCGGTAAGTGTTCATGGTTGGTTCGTCCTGTTCGGGTACCCAACGCAAAGACTGCGCAATATTGCCCTGCGCCATCCCAATAGAAACCGGTTGTTGGGGCTTAACCCAGTTGACGGTATTTAACAGTAGCGCTGCGATTGTCACCGCACCGGTAATGGCAATGGCCTGTAAAAATCGTTTGCTCAGGGTGGCCACGGCTAACGCGCTTACCATGGTCATTAATAGCCAGGTCATCCCGGTTTCGCCCAGCACCGGTAACCAGCCAGATAGCGGACTGTCGAGCTGACTGTAACCTAAGGATAACCACGGAAAACCGCTCAGCAACCAGCTTCTGAGCCACTCCGCAATAAACCAGATCGCAGGGAGCAGAAGCGGCAGCAGGGCAGGTTTGACCCACCGTTTGGCAAAGTAAAAACTAACCGCAGGAAACAGTGCCAGATAGGCACTTAATAAAAACATCATCAGCACTGAAGCGATGAGTGGCATGCCACCAAAGTCAGCAATACTTACGTGTACCCAGCTGATCCCGGCACCAAACCAGCCAAGGCCAAAGGTCCAGCCCAGCCAGAAGGCTTTTTTAGGGAGATCCGTAAGGAGTAACTGTCGTAGCGCAACCACCAGTGCGACAGGCGTGATCAGCCATAAATCGAAAGGGGCATAGGCCATAGTTAACGACGTGCCGGCCAATAACACCAGCACTAAAGGAAGCCACTTTCTCAAGCCAATTACTCCAGATCTGGCAGGGTCACTTTCAGTTGCATCAACCGGCGTTTATCCGAGTTGGTAATTTTAAACTGGATATTATCGATAGTGATTTCATCACTGGTGGCAGGCATATGACCAAAAGCTTTTAATACAATACCGCCAATAGTATCGGCTTCTTCTTCGCTGAATTTGGTTTCGAAGAAGCGGTTAAACTCATCCACTGGTACCAGCGCTTTAACCGAATACGTATACTTGTTAAGCGGGCGGATATCATCGGTGCCGTCTTCTTCCAGATCGTATTCGTCTTCAATCTCACCAACGATAAGCTCAAGAATATCCTCGATGGTCACCAGGCCGGAAACACCACCATATTCGTCTACCACAATGGCCATGTGATAACGCTGTTGGCGGAACTCCTTAAGTAGTACATCAACCCGTTTACTTTCCGGGACGATAACCGCCGGGCGCAACACATCACGCAAATGGAAAGCCTGATCATCGTTATTAATAAACGCGTAACGGAGCAGATCCTTGGCTAATAAGATGCCTTCGATATGGTCTTTATCTTCGTTAATAACGGGGAATCTGGAGTGAGCACTGTCGAGCATGACAGGCAGAAATTCTTCAACCGGCTGGTCGATGTCGATGGTAACCATCTGAGCGCGTGGGATCATGATGTCCCTTACCCGCATTTCGTTGACGCCAATAACGCCTTCGATCATTTCTCTGGTTTGGGGGTCGATCAGCTCGCGCTGTTCGGCTTCGGTGATGACCTCAACCAGGTCTTCTTTACTTTGCGGCTCTCCGGAGAATGAAAGCTTCAGTTTATCAAACCAGCTTTTTCCCGAGGAGCCGTTGGTAGAGTGGGGGTTATCGTCGCTCATAATGTCCGTGTCTAATTAGCGTTATAGGGTTTGTTTCTTGTTTATTGTTGGCATTGAAGCCCGCATGAACAATGAAAAAATCGCCTGCGTCTTTTGCAAAGTTAATCGTCTTGATACGGGTCGTCAATGGATAATTTGGCTAACAGGTCAATTTCCAGTTGTTCCATGACCTGCGCTTCATCTTCTTCAATATGGTCGTATCCCAGCAAATGCAGGGTGCCGTGAATAATCATATGGGCATAATGATCGCCAATCGCTTTGTGCTGCTCGGCAGCTTCGGCGGCGATAACCGGCACACAAACCACCAGATCGCCAAGCAGGTTAAGCGGCACTTCCGGCGGGCACTCAAAAGGAAAAGACAGCACATTGGTTGGCTTGTCCTTGCCGCGGTATTCGTGGTTAAGCGATTGCGACTCGTCGCTATCTACAAACCGTACGGTGAGTTCTTTTTCGCCTGTTTCCAGGTGGTTCAGAACCAACGAAGCCCACGCGGTGAGCTGGGCTTCGTCCGGAATAGAAGCAATAAGTTCAGCGGCGCCTTCATAGGCCTGCTGGTAATCAACAATGGCGCTCACTTAGTCATCACTCTCGTCGGATTTGTCTTGCTTTTCCTGTTCCTGGGCTGCCTTTTTAGCAATCCGGAAGCGTTCCTGCTCGGCGTCGTAATCTTCATAAGCCTGTACAATGCGTGCAACAACCGGGTGACGCACTACGTCGCCGGCGGTAAAGAAGTTAAAGGAAATATCCTTCACATCCTGCAATACATTAATGGCATGGCGCAACCCAGAGCGCGCGCCGCGCGGTAAATCCACCTGGGTAATATCACCGGTGATAACCGCCTGGGAGTTAAAGCCAATACGGGTGAGGAACATTTTCATTTGTTCTACGGTGGTATTCTGGCTTTCATCAAGAATAATAAAGGCATCATTCAGCGTACGGCCACGCATATAAGCCAGCGGGGCGACTTCAATAACATTACGCTCCATGAGCTTTTCCACTTTCTCGAAGCCCATCATTTCAAACAGGGCATCGTAAAGCGGGCGCAGATACGGGTCGACCTTCTGAGATAAATCGCCGGGTAAAAAACCAAGTTTTTCACCGGCTTCAACCGCCGGGCGGGTTAGCAGAATACGGCGCACTTCCTGACGTTCCAGCGCATCTACAGCGCAAGCCACTGCCAGGTACGTTTTACCGGTACCCGCCGGGCCGATACCAAAGGTAATATCGTGATTTACCACATTGGCCACATACTGCGCCTGATGCGGATTACGTGGCTTAATAACGCCACGTTTGGTTTTGATATTGATTTCCTTGCCGTACTGGCCGGATTCTTCGCGCTCCAGGCAATTGGCTTCCTGAATGGCAAGGTGAACCTGCTCAGGCGGTAAATCCGGTATCAGCCCTTTAATTGGCTGCGTCTCGATGTACAGTAACTTCAGTAACTCACCGGCCCCTTTGGTTTGCTGAGGCTCCCCAACAATCTTAAAAAAATTGTTGCGGTAGGTGATTTCGACGCCCAGTCGACGCTCAATTTGCTTAATATTATCGTCGAACGGGCCGCACAGGCTGGATAACCGCTTATTATCTTCCGGTTCCAGCACGACTTCATTACTTACCAGTTTACTCAAGTTGCTTTACTGCCTCTTAAATTGAAGGTTGAAATTGGCTTACACCAAGATCATCAGGCAGCTCGGCCTGATGCTTGGCTAAAATACTTTGTGGTGATACGGCTACGCGCAGGCCCATGTCGGCCTCGCGACGAACCACTTCGCCACGCAGGGAATTACTGAATACATCGGTGATTTTAACATCCACAAACTCACCAATCATATCCGGCGTACCCGGGAAGTTAACTACCCGGTTATTCTCGGTACGCCCCTGTAACTCCATAATGTCTTTTTTCGATGGGCCTTCCACCAGGATGCGCTGCTCAGTATCCAGCATATTGCGGGCAATGCGCAGTGCCTGCTGGTTAATACGTTGCTGTAGCAAATAAAGACGTTGTTTTTTGGTGTCTTCGCTTACATCATCTACGGCATCTGCCGCCGGCGTGCCAGGGCGCGCCGAGTAAATAAAGCTGAAGCTTAAGTCATAATCCACTGCCTGAATTAAATCCATGGTGGCTTCGAAGTCAGCATCGGTTTCGCCAGGGAAGCCGATGATAAAGTCTGAGGACATGCTGATATTCGGGCGCACCTTACGTAATTTGCGGATCTTTGACTTATATTCAAGGGCAGTGTGGCCGCGCTTCATTAAATTGAGAATGCGATCCGAGCCACTTTGCACCGGCAGGTGCAGGTGATCAACCAACTCCGGTACGGTTTCGTATACGGCAATAATGTCGTCGGTAAATTCTACCGGATGTGAGGTGGTATAACGAATTCGGTCGATACCATCAATGGCGGCAATCAGTTCCAGCAGTTCGGCAAACCGGCACACAGAGCCGTCGTGGTGCTCGCCACGAAATGCGTTAACGTTCTGACCCAGCAGGTTAACTTCGCGTACGCCTTGTTCGGCCAGCTGAGCGACTTCCAGTAATACGTCATCCACCGGGCGACTCACTTCTTCGCCACGGGTGTAAGGCACTACGCAAAAACTACAGTACTTGGAGCAGCCTTCCATAATAGAAACAAACGCCGTTGGGCCTTCTGCGCGCGGCTCTGGCAGGCGGTCGAACTTCTCGATTTCCGGAAAGCTGACATCCACAACCGATGTCTCGCCAGCCTGGATTTGGTTAATCATTTCAGGTAGACGGTGCAGGGTTTGCGGTCCGAAGATGAGGTCGACAAACGGCGCCCGCTGACGAATATGGTCGCCTTCCTGAGAGGCCACGCAACCACCCACACCAATGATCAGATCCGGGTTGGTCTTTTTCAGATTTTTCCAGCGGCCCAACTGATGGAACACTTTTTCCTGGGCTTTTTCGCGGATAGAGCAGGTGTTGAGCAAAATAACATCGGCCTGCTCCGCTTCTTCGGCCAGCGAATACCCGTGAGTTGAATCGAGCAGATCGGCCATTTTTTCCGAATCATACTCATTCATCTGGCAACCCCAGGTTTTGATGTACAGCTTTTTACTCATAACAATTCGATAATCACGTTGGGCTGGCGCCAATACTCAGGATAATTAAGCTAATCCCGGGCGCGCAGCGATATTGGTCAAAATAGCCGCGTATTTTAACTGTTATAAACCCTGATCGCCACCCTTGTGAACCGGTCTGAGCTGGATTTTAGCGCTTTTTCGATCCAGCCCAAGGCAAGTTTACGTAACAGCTTAAACTTCATGATTTATTGCTAACGCACTGATATAAAGCGCATGTTAGATTTAACCCCTGAGTTGGGGCATAATCGCAGAACATAAACAGGGTTCCTATATGTTTGATTTTTGTATTAATGGTGCCGGCATGGTGGGTGCCGCCACGGCGTTAGGGCTGGCACAGCAGGGTTATCAGGTAGCGATTATAGAACAGCGTCCGCCGCAACCTTTCGACGCTGCACAGCCGCCGGATTTACGCATGTCAGCTATCAGTGTGGCATCGGTAGACCTACTGCGCGCGCTGGGGGCCTGGCAGTATATTGAGGCTATGCGGGTGCGCTCTTACAGTGAGTTGTCGGTGTGGGAGCAACCGGATTGCCGAACCGATTTTAACGCCAGTGATGCTGGCTTTGAACGCCTGGGCTACTTTGTGGAAAACCGACTCATTCAACTGGGCTGTCATCAGGCGCTGCAAGACTTTGATAACGTTAAATGGTACTCACCGGCGCACATTGCCGGTATCAAGCGTTCTGCCAGCGCCGATGAACCAGTGATTATTCGCCTGGAATCCGGTGACGAACTTACCGCTAAATGGCTGATCGGGGCCGATGGCGCCGAGTCCCAGGTGCGCCAGCTAGCCGGGATTGGTATTTCAGGCTGGCAGTACGCTCAGCAGGCCATGGGTATTATTGTGGAATTTACTCAGCCGGTGGCAGACTGTACCTGGCAGCAATTTACCCCTCACGGCCCCCGGGCATTATTGCCAATGCACGATAATTACGCCTCGCTTATCTGGTACGATAGCCCGGCGCGCCTGGCCGCACTGACAAAACTATCGCCAGCCCAGCTAAAGCAGGCTATCGAAAACGACTTTCCGCCGTTAGGCGATGACTTTACGGTATTGAATAAAGCCGCTTTTACCCTCATTAGAAGACATGCCAGTGAGTATGTAGTGCCTGGCGTTATTCTGGTAGGGGATGCAGCACATACCATTAATCCATTGGCCGGGCAGGGCGTGAATCTGGGGTTTAAGGACGTGGCTTGCCTGTTGACTCAAACAGCAAACGGCCAGGCGAACGGCGTAGACTTTCCTGCTCGCTTACGTACCGGCTACCAACGGCCGCGTCAGCGCGATAACGCACTGATGATGTCGGCCATGGATGGGTTTTATACCACCTTCAGTAACGATCATACGCCGCTAAAATGGCTGCGTAATGGCTTGCTAAAACTGGCGCAACACACCGGGCCAATTAAGGCTCAGGTACTCAAATACGCAATGGGATTAGCTTAATGACCATACTTTATATTCTTGGCATATTATTTTTAGCATTGGTCATCATTGTGCCGCTGCTGGAAAAGTCGAAATGGCGAATGAGCGGTGAAGACATGTCGAAACTGACCCGCTGGTTCTGGCCGCTGTTAATGATTTTACTGGTTGCCCAGTTAATTAAAATGCTGGTGACCTAAACCCAGCCAGGCTGGGACGGGGATGATATTACTGCGTCCATTCACCGCTTAAATCACTGACAATTTTATCCACCATCCAGCTCAGGCTCGCTGGCGATTCCACGCTGGTTGCCAGGGTCCGCATGGCAATAAACTGACCCTGTACCCACATCGCTGCGCGCTCAACGGGTATATCGGCAGCTAGCTCGCCGGTACTCCTTGCTTTTAAAATCACCGCCTGAAAGGCTTCACGCAAGTGTGCCAGCGCAGCTTGCAGCTCACTTTTTACGCCTTCTGGCAGTTCCGCCCAGTCGGCCTGGGTTTTGACAATCAGGCACTGAATTTTATGGGCGGCGCTGTCTTCTACTGTTAAAGGGAAACGCAGAAATTCACGCAGCTGTTGCAATGGCGTATCGCTGTTTGCCACAGCCATAATCTGACCATGCAGTACGCCGGTGTAATGGTTAAGCACCTCAAGATACAACCCTTCCTTACTGCCGAAAGCGGAATAAATACTGCCGGGTCGCTTATCCAGTGCCGTCTGCAGGTCTCGCATGCCGGTGCCAAGATAGCCTTTTAACCAAAAAACCTCGGTTGCCTGTTGAATACTTTGTTCCCGTGGATAACTCATTCGTCTACCTTATAAATAATTATTTGAACGATCGCTCAAATTTAACTTGAACGATCGTTCATGCAGGCGTTATGGTAAAACTTCATTAACGAAAAATAAAGGACAGCTATGACAGATTTTACCATTCACACTAAAGACAGTGCACCAGAAGCTTCGCAATCTTTGCTGGATGATTCGATTAATGTATTCGGCATGATACCTAATTTACACGGCGTCATGGCAGAATCACCAGAGCTTTTGGAAAGTTATCAGATTTTACATAATAAGGCGCTCAACACATCTTTCAGCCCTGAAGAACTTACCGTAGTGTGGCAAACAGCCAATGTGGAGCACGAATGCCATTATTGCGTACCGGCGCACACTGGCATTGCAAAAAGCATGAAAGTGGACGATAGCATTACCGACGCGCTTAGAAATAAAACGCCGTTACCGGAAAAGCTGGAAGTATTGCGTGAAACAACCAAAGCGATTCTGATCGACCGCGGAAATCCTGAAGCAAATCAATTAAAAGCGTTTTTTGATGCAGGTTACACTAAGCAACAATTGTTGGAGATTATCCTGGTACTGGCGCAAAAAGTGATGAGCAATTATGTTAATCACCTGGCGGACACACCGGTAGATAAAGCCTTCGCAAAATATGAGTGGCATCCAGCCTAAAATTAAATCGGGCCTGATGCATCAGGCCCAGTTGTTAATTACCAGATACCGTCTTCGGTTTTACCTTGAATCTCACAGTCACCGGTTTTGTATTCCGGCGTTTCGCCCCGCTCGCGTTTATTAAAGTAATCCTTGCTGATGCTGACGATAGTGGGCGTCATCCACATGATGGCAATAATATTAATGACCGACATCAGACCCAGCGCCATATCCGCCGCCGCCCACACTTCCGGTAAGGCTGCCATTGAGCCCCAGAAAATCATCGCCAGATAACCGCAGGTATAACCGATGCGGCCCATTTTGTTATCGAGCTTAAACATGTGCAGGTTACTTTCACCGTAAGCGTAGTTGGCCACCACTGACGTAAACGAAAAAAAGCAAATCGCCGCGGCAACGAAATCAGCGCCACCGGCACCAATGTGGGTTTCCATTGCCGACTGGGTTAAACGGATCCCTTCCATCTGTTCGCTGCTGGAGCCGCCGGCAAGTAAAATAATAAATGCGGTGGCTGTACATAGCACCATAGTGTCCAGAAAAACACCGAGCATTTGAATATAGCCCTGGGAGACCGGATGATTCGGATTAGGCGCAGCACTTGCAGCGGCGTGAGGTACGCTACCTGAACCGGCTTCGTTAGAATATAAACCACGCTGAATACCGTTTTTCACCGCCGCGCCCATAGCTCCGGCGCCGGCTTCCTGTAAACCAAAGGCAGACTGAATAATATTCATCAGCATGGCAGGCAGCTCGGTAATGTTGATGGCACACACCAGCAGGGCAGCGAGTACGTAACTAATACCCATAAACGGCACCACCCATTCTGCAAAGCGGGCAATACCGCGTAAACCGCCCACTACAATGAGCGCTGCCAGAGCGATAATCGCTAAACCTGAATAGCTGGTGGGAATGTCGTAGGCGGCATTCAGTGCATCGGTGATGGTGTTGGCCTGCACGGCAGAAAAGATAAAGCCATAACCTAAAAATAAGCACAGTGAAAACGCCACGGCTAGCCAGGTTTTATTCAGGCCCTGCTTAATATAATAAGCCGGCCCGCCACGGAATTCGCCGTGGTCATCCTTAACCTTATACAACTGGCCCAATACACTCTCGGCAAAGCCGGTTGCCATGCCCAGCAGCGCTATAACCCACATCCAGAAAATGCTGCCGGCGCCACCCAGTGAAATGGCCACGGCCACGCCTGCCAGATTACCTGTGCCCACCCGTGCTGACAAACTGGTACACAGTGCCTGAAATGAACTTATGCCTTCTTTGTTACTGGTGGTGCTGCCTTTAAGCAGACTGAACATATGGCCAAAATGTTTAATTTGCACACCGCCAAGACGAATTGTGAACCAAATACCACAAATCAGCAGCATGTAAATGAGAACCTGGCCGTTACCCCAGAGAATATTATTAATAAACGCAACGATGTCGTTGAGCACTGAAGAGTTCCTGTTTAATTATTATAAGGTGGGAATAGAATTAGTGTGCCGACCAAAGCCGGGACTGTAAAGTAAAAAACACAGTTTGCCCGGCACAATAGCTTTCTGAGATTATTACTGGCGCTGATATTGCTTTAAAAATGCCCAGATGATTTCGGACATGGGTAAGTCGTCGGTGCTGCCCAGACCGTACTTCGCCAGAATGTCCGCTTTGGGACTGCCGGGCCAGGTATGACCCGCCTGTTCAGAGCGATAAAAAATTACTGCTACGTCGTCTTTACAGTCAGACCATACAGTTTTAGTGATGCCCGGGCGAATTGCAGTAGTAGTGGTGTTCTTACAGCCATTAAATTCAACCCAACCCTGAATGGCCGGCTCTACACCTTCGTGCCAGTAACGTGGTGAGTCGGCCTGATGCTGGTAATGATTCACCGGATCCTGAGTGCCGTGGTAGGTGAGTACCGGCACGGCCCTGGCCGGCGCGCAATTATCGGCAAAGCGCACGCCTGCAATGGGGGCGATGGCGGCAAAGGTGTCAGCCAGATCGCAGGCCAGGCGGCTACTCATACGCGCGCCGCCGGAAAAGCCGGTAGCATAAATACGAGTGGTATCGATGGGGTAGTGCTGTGCCAGATGAGCAATTAGCCCTTTAATAAAAGCCACGTCATTATACGGGCTATCCAGTTGCTCAACATTCCAGGTTTGACGACCACCTATCTCATAGCTGAATTCTGCCTTGGGTGCGACAACAATAAACTTATGCTGTTCTGCCAGACTCTCCAGTTCATTCAGCTCGGCGATTTCCCTTGGCGTAGACCCGGTACCATGGAAATTAAACACTAAAGGGTATTCAGCTCCTTCTTTAATGCCATCCGGCACAAACAGGCGCCAGCTACGCGATTGCCCATCGAGCTCAGCGGTTTGCATCACAGGCGCTGAAATAGCCTCTGAGGCAATTAAAAATATCAGGGAGGATAGTAGTTTAATCAGTGTTGCAGACTGGATTTTAAGCATTGCAAATAACATCTTTATTGAGCGAGGGCAAAATGTACCATAAGCAAGTGGCAAATCGTGAGAAGTCTGAAAACAAAAACGCCAGTCGTAAGACTGGCGTTCTGTAATATGGCTGGGGTAGCAGGACTCGAACCTACGGATGGCGGGATCAAAACCCGCTGCCTTACCAACTTGGCTATACCCCAATCAACTGGGTGTTAGCTGATATTGCATCAACTTAACGAAATAATGGCTGGGGTAGCAGGACTCGAACCTACGGATGGCGGGATCAAAACCCGCTGCCTTACCAACTTGGCTATACCCCAAATGGTGCGGAAGGAGAGACTTGAACTCTCACGCCGTGAAGCACTGGAACCTAAATCCAGCGTGTCTACCAATTCCACCACTTCCGCGCAGTGTCTCGCACAATAAAAAACCCATGGACTGGGTTTGCGAGAATGGTGGCTACGGCGAGATTCGAACTTGCGACCCCATCATTATGAGTGATGTGCTCTAACCAACTGAGCTACGTAGCCTCCGATTGTTTACTTCCCTCTCAGGAAGTGGCGCGTATTATGCGTATATGGCGTTGGGTCGTCAACCCCTTTTTTAACACATTTGTTCAACTGCCTAATATCTGTGCGCCAGCGCTGGAAATTCAGTCAAAAGCGGCCCTGAAGGTGTTATTTTAACCTTAATCAGGGGAATGCAAAGCGCATTATTTCTTTTAATCAGGCAATAAAAAAGCCCTCGTGATTGAGAGCTTTTTTTAAATTTACGGGTTTAAACCAATATATTTACACGTTGAAACGGAAGTGGATAACGTCGCCGTCTTTCACGATGTACTCTTTACCTTCCAAACGCCACTTACCGGCATCTTTGGCACCTTGCTCACCATTGTATTCCACAAAGTGGTCGTAACTGACGATTTCAGCGCGGATAAAGCCTTTTTCGAAGTCGGTGTGGATCTTACCGGCCGCCTGCGGCGCCGTTGAGCCTTCAGGGAAGGTCCAGGCCCGAACTTCTTTTACCCCGGCGGTGAAATAGGTTTGCAGTGTCAGCAGGTTATAACCAGCACGGATAACGCGGTTGAGCCCTGGCTCTTCCAGGCCCATGTCGGCCATAAACTCTTCGCGGTCTTCGTCGTCCAGCTCGGCGATATCAGACTCAATAGCGGCACAGACGGCAACAACCACGGCATTCTCGCCTTCGGCAATGGCACGTACTTCATCGAGGTACGGATTGTTTTCAAAGCCGTCTTCGTTGACGTTAGCGATGTACATGGTTGGCTTAAGGGTAAGCATGTTCATGTAGCTGATGGCAGCCAGCTCTTCCTTGCTAAGCTCCAGTGAGCGCAACAGGTTGCCTTCATCCAGTGTGGGTTTAATTTTTTCCAGCACTTTTAACTCAAACTTGGCATCCGCATCGCCGCCTTTGGCGCGCTTAGCTACACGGTGAATGGCTTTCTCGGTGGTTTCCAGGTCAGCCAGTGCCAGCTCGGTATTAATGATATCAATATCGTCTTTAGGGCTCACTTTGCCGGCAACATGAACAATGTTTTCATTGTCAAAACAGCGCACTACATGGCCGATAGCGTCGGTTTCACGGATATTCGCCAGGAATTTGTTACCCAGACCTTCACCTTTGGACGCACCTTCTACCAGTCCGGCAATGTCCACGAACTCCATGGTGGTAGGGATCACGCGTTGAGGATTAACGATTTCTGCCAGCTTGTCTAAGCGCAAATCCGGCACCGGTACTACACCGGTATTGGGTTCAATGGTACAGAACGGAAAGTTTGCAGCCTCGATACCCGCTTTGGTTAATGCATTAAATAGCGTTGACTTACCGACGTTCGGCAGGCCGACAATGCCACATTTAAATCCCATAATGGAGCCCTTGAAAATTTGAAGTTAATTATCTGCTTTAAAACTATGAAGGCGATTTTGCGCCATTTTCAAATCGTTTTTAAGTAAAATTTCGGTGCAGCGAACAGCTTCATCGATCGCTTGTTCTATTGCTTCTCTTTCCTGCTGCGCGGGCTTACCCAGCACATGGCCGGTGACCTTACTTTTATGGCCCGGATGGCCAATGCCAATGCGCAAGCGTAAAAATTCTCGGTTGTTACCCATACGCGAAACAATATCGCGTATACCGTTCTGGCTGGAACTGCCGCCCATTTTAAACTTGGCAACACCGGGAGGTAAATCCAGTTCATCGAAAGCAACCAGCATTTGCGAGGGTTCAATACGATAAAAGTTAGCCAGCGCGGCAACAGATTGCCCGCTTTTGTTCATAAATGTGGTGGGGTAGAGCAAACGGATGTCCTGACCAGCAAGGGTAATTCGGGCGGTTTTGCCAAAGAATTTGCTTTCAGGGGAAAGAGAGGTGTTAAACGTCGATGCGAGTTCTTGTAAAAACCACGCTCCCGCATTGTGGCGTGTTTGTTCGTATTCGGGGCCTGGATTACCCAGGCCCACAATAAGACGAATGTCTGCCAAGGGAATTATTCCTCAGTAGCGTCTTCTTCACCTTCTGCTTCGTCAGCGGCTGGCGCTTTTGGCGCTGGCTTGATGGTAACAACAGCAAGGTCGTGTGCTTCGTCATCTTTTGCAAGTTCTACAGAAGAAACGCCTGCTGGCAGAGTCAGATCTGACAGGTGCAGAGTTTGCTCCATTTCAACGTTAGCCATGTCTACTTCGATGAATTCAGGCAGGTCTTTAGGCAGACAAGTGATTTCAACTTCGTTTACGTGGTGTTCAGCAATACCACCGTCTTTAACGGCCTGGCATTTCTCTTCGTTGATGAAGTGGATTGGAACAGACGTGTGTACGTCCTGACCAGCGATTACACGTTGGAAATCCAGGTGAGTAATTTTAGGCTTGAACGGGTGACGTTGTACGTCTTTCAGCAGCGCTTCAACTTGCTTACCACCGATGTTCAGGGTCAGAACGTGTGAGTAGAACGCTTCGAAATCAGCAGCGTTGATCACTTTGTTGTGGTCAAGCGTTAAAGAAACAGGCGCTTCTTCGCCACCGTAAAGGATCGCAGGTACTTTGTCAGCATGACGAAGGCGGCGGCTCGCACCTTTCCCCAGGTCAGTACGGACTTCTGCATCCAGATTAAAAATTGCATCAGACATCAGATGTCTCCAAATAAAAATAATTGATGTTCACAGATTTTTGCGACCAAAATCTGCCATGAATGGGGTAAATGCGCCTTATTTGGCTTAAATAATACCCGGCCCTAAATTAAAAGGCGGCGAATTCTACCACCCGATGCCAAAAGATACAAACCTCAAAGGGATTTTAATTTGCGCGGTCCCGACTCCGGAGGCCTGGCACGGCTATCATCCAGCACTTTCACGGCATCCACTTCGAGTAAGTCTCCAAATTGGGTAGTGGTAATGATGTTTTTATTCACACTGCCGGTGATCTCTACTATCAGTCCGTCGAGGCGGTAGTCCTCGGGTAAATGGCGCAGGGTAAAGCGTTTATTATCGGTACTGATCAACGCAAAAAAACCGCCTTCAAAGGTTTTATACACGATGGTGCCGGTATACACCGCCGACGCCGGACTGGCCGTGGGCTCATTGTCCTTGTTCACTGGCGAGGACTCCTTACTGTCGGCGCAGGCTATCAGCCCGCATGCCATGGCTATGGTTAAGAGTAATGTACGGAAAATACCCATTGATTATTCCTTCGTTAAATTAACGCCTGATATCACCAGTATGCAAGTCATGGCCTGAACGGGCAATGAATTAACGGGTCAGGTCTGCCGTTTGCGGTTGAGCCTGGCAAACCAGCAGAATATAGCAGAGTTCTGGCCCTGCTCACACCCAGTATGCTAGAACAGGTTAATTACAGGGGCTTAGCAGCAATGATCCGTTTTACTCAGGTTGCCAGTACCCCATTGCAACTGTCAGACACAACAAGGAAGACACGATGCACTTTTCTTCTCAGCTTATTGTTCTATTTGCCTTAGTGGTTAGCCTGCTTTTCCCGGTTAATGCTGCAGCCGGAAGCGACGCTATTCCACCTTACAATGCCACCCTCGACAATTTTGCTTACCCTTTCAAGGTCGCCAGATTTTCCTTCGAAAGTCAGGGGCAAACACTTTCTATGGCTTATATGGATGTCAAACCACAAGGCGATCCAAAAGCTACGGTAGTGCTATTACACGGCAAAAATTTTTCTGGGTTCTACTGGGAGCGTATTGCCAGCGAGTTAGCGGGTATGTCGTACCGGGTAATCATTCCTGATCAGATAGGTTTTGGTAAATCCAGCAAACCTGAGCACTACCAGTATTCCTTTGCCGGGTTAGCCAATAACACCAGGCAACTGCTTGAGCACCTTAACGTAAAACAGGCGACAATCGTTGGTCACTCAATGGGCGGTATGCTGGCGGTCAAATTGGCAAAATATGCAAAAAATAACACCACAAAGCTTATTTTAATTAACCCCATCGGGCTCGAAGATTATTTAAAGTGGGTGGATTATCAGGACCCGCAGGTGTTTCTTACCAATGAACTTAACAAATCACCAGAGAGCATTCGCCGTTATCAGCAGAAAAATTACTACGACGGTAAGTGGCAGCCCGCCTACCAGGCGCTGCTTGAACCTCATATCGGCCAGTTAAAACACCCTGATTACCCGCGCGTTGCAATGAATAATGCATTAACCTATAACCCTATTTTCAGCGAGCCCATCGTGTATGATTTGCCGCAGCTAACGGTGCCGGTAACCCTTATCATTGGTACCCGCGATCGTACCGGCCCCGGCCGTGCTTTTAAGAAGCCTGGCATTACATACACTCTCGGGCAGTATCAGGTGTTGGGTAAACAGGTTGCCGATACCCTGCAACATGGCCGCCTTATCGAACTGGATGGGTTAGGGCACATGCCTCAGTTTGAAGACTGGCAACGGTTTAAGGCTGTCTTTTTTCCACTCTTCACCGGCGACTAATCGGCTGCCGGCGTTGATGCGGAAGCAGAAACCCCTTCTTGTTTGGGCTTGGTGTTATTCAGCTCATCGAGTTTGGTTTTGGTAAAGTCTAATTGCTCTTTTAGCAGGTTTTTTTCTTCGCTATTGGCATCTTTTAATGCTGCTTGCAGGGTAGCGAGTTGTGCTTCCAGGGCAACTCGATCCTGTTGAACCGCTTCTGCTTCTTCTGCTTTATCAAAAATGACCGCTTCAGGGCGGTTGTCCTGCTCGCTTGCGACCTTTGCTTTGCGCGGCGCTGAAGGGATCATCACGCTTCCGGGTTCCTGGGGACGGGTATTGGTGAAAGCCGGTGAGACTATTTCAATCCCTGCCTGATGCAAACTATCCAGCACCGCCTTGTGTAACTTAGAGCGCGCACTGAGCATACTTTTTACATCAGTCAACAAGCCGGCAATGCGATAGGATACAGAATAATCGCCCAACGCGATGACCTGAACAAAGCTGTCTTCTAATCCGCATTCAGCAGCGGCGGACAACAAATGCTTTTCAACCCTGGTGTGGTGAATCTCGTAACCTAAGCTGAGTTCAACCGAAATAATTGCACCTGATGAGCGAACAACGGTCAGTGGGCTGTTAACCAGTACGGAATTTGCAAAGGAAATGAGTTCTCGGGTTTCTGTTTGAATTTCAGTATCCAGCAAGCCCATTTCGGCAACTCGCCCCGAGAAACCATTAACTCTGACAAAGTCACCAATTCTAAAGGGTTTGTTGAAACGTAACACCAGGCCCGCCATGACGTTAGTCATAATAGAAGTAGACGAAAATGCCACCATACCAGAGAGTAATATACCGATGAGGGCGAGTATCTGATTCTGAATGGCTTCACTGACTGGTAATGTCAGCACGATGGCAATAACACCCACAATGTTGGCTACCAGCATGGTGAGTTGACGAGGTAATTTTTGTTCCCCGTTTAAATGGGTGTGGCGCTTTAATAACAGCCAGTTTAATAAAGATAAGAAAAAAGTGACTAAAACCAGACTGACCAACAATGGCCAGAACAGGGTGATTAAATCAGGCAGCAAACCTATGTCTCTTTAACGGTTAGTGTTTTCACCAATTTAGCGGTTTATATGATGTTGCGCAACTCAGCTGTGGGGTGTGGCCTCGCTGACTATCACAACTCGGTTACGGCCTTCATTTTTAGCCTGATAAAGAGCGTCATCGACTGCTTTCAGTATCATTGCAGGGGTAGTGTCCGGGGCAGGAATAACGCAATATACACCAATGCTGATGGTGTAGCGTATTAGTTCGTCACGATACTTTACCCGTTCGGCCGCCGCACTTTGTCGAATGGACTCTGCAAGGCTGGCTATACGATCTTCGGTATCATTGCAGATCAGCAGACAAAACTCTTCACCACCGACCCGGGCGGGCAGATCGCTGGCGCGCCCACTGACCCGCTGGATCAATGCCGACAGTGACTGAATCACATGATCACCGGCCTGATGCCCCAGGCTATCATTGACCTTTTTGAAGTGATCAATATCCAGCATCAGTAAGCCAATAAGTGAATGATTACGTTTAGCGCGCTGAATTTCCTCGGTAAACCGTTTGTCGAAATAGCGCCGGTTGGCCAGCCCGGTTAACGGATCGGTTAAACTTAACTGCTCCAGTTCTTTATTCATGATTTGCAGCTTATGCATGGCTACTGTTAACTCTCTGGTCTGCTTGTTTACTTTGAGCGAAAGCTCTTCTTTTACCCGTCGTTCGATACCAAGCAGGCGTTGCTGAGCAGCCATTTCGCTTTCTTTGGCTTTGGCTGCCTCGGTGGACATTTGCAGCGCAATATCCTGCGCCTCAGAGCGCATTTTACGATCCCGGTTGATGCGCTCCGCCAAGGCCATTGAGAGTAATAAAACTTCAATAGTGACGCCAATATTTTGTAAATAATGTAGTTCGATAATATATGGAAAAACGTCGTTGAGACTGAGCAGCATGATAATTGTGCTAACGATCAGGACAAACCAGGACAGTGTAAGATATTTGGCCGATCTATCGTCTCTGTACCACAGATAGCCAGATACGCCTATGGCAAACAAACAGTTGATAAGCCCAAACACATCGATTAGCGGAATGACCACCGACGCAGACACGACCGGCGTTATTAATAATATTGCCAGCCACAGGTAACAAACTACCTGACTACTGCGATTAAGCACCGTTCCCCGGTGCTTAAGCTGCAGGAACTGGCGGATAAACATTAACGCAGCAAAAAAACCAAGTGACACCAGAATACGGTAGGCGTAAGTCAGCAATGCCGGATAATCAGACCATAACCAGGCAATTCCGGCGCCGTTCATTATCAGGGTATAACCGGCCATGGTGGCAACATAAAAACAATAAGCCGCAAACGCTTTATGGCGCAGAAAGATAAACAGCGACAGGTTGTAGCCGAACATCGCAAATAACACCCCGTAAAATAAGCCAAGGTACCAGTTGCGTTGCAGCTGATGGTCTGAAAAAGATTCCTCAGGCCATAGCGTAACCGGTAACAGGGCTTTCTCGGGGGGCAGAATACGCAAATAGAGCAGGGTGGTGCTATCGCTGTCGAGCGTCAGGGGGATGGCAAAAGGAAACTCATCGGGCGCATCGGGAGGTATTTGCCAGTCATTGAACCGGCCCGACGATAGTAGCGTTTGCGTTGATTCCCGGTAGTGGTACCAGTCAATTGACTTAACTAACGGCCAGTCGAGGGTCATAATCCACTCTGCTGGCGCATCAGAATTGCTTTGCAGCGGTATCTTGATCCACACATAAGACTGGCTGGTACCGAGGAATAATGAGGAGTTGGGGTGAAACCGCCACTCGCTCCCGGGTAATTGCTGAATCTGTTTAAACGATACCTTGCTGAAGGCCTCAAAATAGTACATGCCTTCGTTTAAATGCACGTGCGTTTCGCCTGCTGGCAATGTATTTATCCTGCCGGACTGCGCCTTGGCGTTCTGTGATGCAGCGAGGTCACTCGAGAAAAGTATCAGAGAAAACAAAATGATACTCAGCAGAGCGTGCGTAAATGCCATGTAAGAAAGAGGTCGGTTAACCAGCATGCCTTAACTATAGCAATCGCTCACTGTTTTGCCTGAGCAAGGCGAAATTTAGTCAATAAAAAAGCCAGCTATGCTGGCTTTTTAGAAAAACAGGCGGGTAGTTAGTATTCGAACATCGCTGAGATAGATTCTTCATTGCTGATCCGACGAATGGTTTCAGCCAGCATCTCAGAAAGGGTAAGTTGTTTTACCTTGCCAATAGCTGCCATGTCAGTACTCAGCGGAATACTGTCAGTCACAATAATCTCATCAATGACAGACTCTTTGAGATTATTGGCGGCATTGCCAGAGAAAATGGCATGTGTGGCATAAGCATACACTTTTCTGGCACCGTGAGCTTTCAGCGCTTCAGCTGCCTTAGCAAGGGTACCGCCGGTGTCAATCATGTCATCAACAATAATACAGTCGCGGTCTTTAACATCACCGATAATGTTCATAACCTGGGCAACGTTAGCCTTCGGACGACGTTTATCGATAATTGCCAGGTCAGTATCGTTGAGTAATTTTGCCGTAGCACGAGCCCGAACAACACCGCCAATGTCTGGCGAAACAACAATGGGGTCTACGAAGTCGCGTTGAAACATATCGTTCAGCAGGATTGGCGTACCAAATGCGTTGTCTACCGGGACATCAAAGAAGCCCTGGATCTGCTCGGCGTGCAGGTCGATGGTCAGTACCCGGTCGACGCCCACGTTTGACAGAAAATCGGCAACCACTTTTGCCGTAATCGGCACACGAGCTGAACGCACACGGCGATCCTGACGTGCATAACCAAAATACGGGATAACGGCAGTGATTCGGCCAGCGGATGCGCGACGCAGTGCGTCAATCATCACAATAAGCTCCATCAGGTTATCATTGGTGGGTGCACAGGTAGACTGGATAATAAAAACGTCCGAGCCACGGACGTTTTCATGAATTTCTACTGCGATCTCGCCGTCGCTAAAACGGCCGACGGTGGCATTTCCAAGCTTGGTATAGAGGCGATTGGCAACTTTCTGGGCTAGTTCAGGAACAGCGTTACCTGCAAAGAGCTTCATGTCTGGCACAAGTGTTTCCTCAGTGCATTTTAAGTAGGAGGTGGCTGGGGTAGCAGGACTCGAACCTACGGATGGCGGGATCAAAACCCGCTGCCTTACCAACTTGGCTATACCCCATCAATGTAAGTCGTTCTGGCTCAGGACATCTGTTGTAATTTTAATTGCAGCGGTGAGGTATTTACGCCTTTGGCAACAAATCCGTGCCAGTTTTCAGGAAGCGCCTGTTGCACTGCCGTTGCCTGTTCCGGGTCACTAAATGTAGCAAATACGCACGCGCCTGTGCCTGTCATCCTCGACGGTGCGTAGTGTAACAACCACTGTAATAATTTTGCAACTTCCGGTTGGCTTTTACAGACAATTTTCTGACAATCATTTTGCGTTGCATCAAAAGTATAATGCTGCCAGTCGATGGGAGCCGTATTGCGCGGTAAGTCGGGGTGCGAAAACACCTCTGCAGTACTGATGTTTACCCCGGGGAACACTACCAGATACCAGCTTTCATCGAGGCTGACCGGGTGGATTTGCTCGCCGACACCCTCAGCGAAGGCGGTTTTGCCGTGTACAAAAATCGGTACATCTGCGCCTAATTCCAAACCCAGTTCCGCCAGCACTTCGGTTGACAGGCCACACTGCCAGTAATAGTTCAATGCCACCAGTGTGGTGGCCGCGTTTGACGAACCACCGCCAATGCCACCGCCCATAGGTAATTGTTTTTCAATATGAATGTCGCAGCCTAGCGGGGTGTTAACATGGCTTTGCAGTAACCTTGCAGCCCGATAGATCAAATTATCTTCGGTATTCACCCCGGCAATGGCGTTAGCCAGGCGGATATTACCGTTATTATTCGGTACAAAAGCCAGTGAGTCGCCGACATCAAGCATTTGAAACAGCGACTGCAACAGGTGATAGCCTTTATCATTGCGCCCTGTGATGTGCAAAAACAGGTTTAGTTTGGCCGGACTCGGCCACCAGTCGAGACTTACTTGAGTGTCCATTGCGAAATTCTTATTTTTATCCACTGCTCAGGTTGAGCGGTATTCGTTAGTTTTATATTGTGCGGCAGGAAAACATCGTCTACCTGTCCATATTGAGCGTAATCCACCTGCCAGCCTGCACACTGTCGACAGCCTGGCACCAGCTGTTTAAGCAAACCGTTGTCATTCAGGGAATATTTATCGCCGGCACGGGGAACGCCCTTCACCCAGCTCAGTAGCTGGTCAAGTGGTATATCCCAGCCGGTGGTCTGATAGAGTAAGGCCGTGGCCGATGGGTCGGTGTAAATTTCGTCATCAGCCTCCAGACGGGCCCCGTCCAGGGATTGTTCCATGTCCACCAGGGTTACGCCAAGAAAGTTGCTCAGCCTGAAAGTAAACAGCGGATCGCTGACCTGCCAGCGAAGGTTAGCACTCATTGATTTTTCCGGCTCTCTGAGTGCCAGTTTACCGTTAATATTCCACTTTTTGATGGCGTCGAGTTTGATCAACTGAGCCGGTAAATTAATCTGACCCTGAGGGGCCTGCGGCCGGGTGGCACAGGCACTAAGGAAGAGTACAAACAGCACAATGAAAACCTGACGAATCACGGGCTAACCTATAAAATCTATCGGGCTGATAGTTGAACATAGAACTATCGACACTTTCAATCATTTTGGCTTTTTCGTACAATGCCGCTCCATTGTAGCCGTAAACGAACCCCATGACCCTGATTGCCCTCGGAATTAACCACAAAACTGCTCCGGTAGAGCTGCGCGAAAAAGTGGCGTTTACGCCGGATTCGCTGGTTGAGGCGTTGTCGTCATTAAAACACCTGAACTGCGTGGATGAGTCGGTAATCGTTTCTACCTGTAACCGCACCGAAGTGTATGTGTCCAGTGAGACCAGTTGTGCTGATCAATTGATTGAGTGGCTGGCCGAATTTCACCACGTTGATGCCAGGGAGTTAAGTGCCAATGCTTACATTTACGAACAGGCAGATGCTATCGAACATGTGATGAAAGTGGCCAGTGGGTTGGATTCGCTGGTACTGGGTGAACCGCAAATTCTGGGGCAAATCAAACAGGCCTATAATAATGCCAAGCATTCCGGCATGGTGAATACTCAGTTTGATAAGCTGTTCCAGCACACCTTTGCCGTGGCCAAACGGGTGCGAACCGATACGGAAATAGGCGCGAATGCCGTATCTGTGGCATTTGCTGCCGTGCAATTGGCAAAACACATTTTTGCCCGCCTGCCCGAACGCTCGGTATTACTGGTTGGGGCCGGTGAAACCATCGAGCTGGTTGCTCAGCATCTTAAGGAACAAGGGGTACAAAAACTGGCTGTAGCAAACCGTACCCGGGCTCGTGCTGAAACCCTCGCTGCCAGTTTGGGAGCCGATGTGATGACCCTGAGCCAGTTGCCGGAAACCCTGCATAAGTTTGATATTGTCATCAGTTCTACCGCCAGTCAGTTACCGCTAATTGGTAAGGGCATGGTGGAAGACGCACTTAAACAACGCCGCAACCTGCCTATGTTTATGGTCGACCTTGCTGTCCCCCGGGATATTGAAGCCCAGGTCAACGAATTAGGCGACGCTTATTTATACACAGTGGATGATTTACAGCACATAGTGCAACAAAACATGGCTTCCCGTGAGCAGGCAGCCGAAGAAGCTGTTAAAATTATCCAGCAACAGGTCATGAGCTATCTGCAGTGGCAACAGTCGCGTCAGACCGTTGACCTGGTCAAGCAGTTCCGCGATCGTGGCAACCAGCAACGTCAGGAGCTGGTCGATAAGGCCTTTAAGCAGTTACAGGAAGGCAAAGAGGCCGAAGCCGTAATAGAAGAACTGGCCTACAAGTTAACCAATAATTTATTACATGCGCCCACCCGTGCGCTGCGGGATGCGTCAACTCAGGTTGATCAGCGCACCACTAAGTGGCTGAGTCGTGTGTTTGAACTGGACAGTGACGAGTCCAGGTAATCTGTATTTTATTTCAGGAAAAGTATGAAAGAATCCGTTGTCATTAAGTTGGAAAATCTGGTTGAACGTTTTGCCGAGGTGCAGGCGCTGTTGAGCGATCCCGGCGTGATTGGGGATCAGGACAAATTTCGCGCTTTGTCAAAAGAGTTTAGCCAGTTAGAAGACGTGGTAGCGGGTTTCAACGCCTATAAACAGGCCGAGGAAAATTTAGCCTCAGCCACAGAAATGATGGCCGAAGACGACGCAGAAATGCGCGAAATGGCCCAGGAAGAGATAAAATCAGCCAAGCAGGAAATTGAACGCCTTGAGGCCGAGTTGCAAATCCTCCTGTTACCCCGCGATCCTAACGACGACCGCAACTGCTTTCTGGAAATCCGCGCCGGTGCCGGTGGTGATGAAGCGGCCATTTTTGCCGGCGATTTATTCAGGATGTACAGCCGCTATGCAGAAGCTAAAGGCTGGCGCCTTGAGATGGTCAGCGCTAACGAAGGTGAGCATGGAGGCTTTAAAGAAGTGATTGCCAATGTAACCGGCGATGGCGCTTACGGTGTACTTAAGTTTGAGTCGGGCGGTCACCGTGTACAACGTGTGCCGGAAACTGAATCTCAGGGCCGGGTACATACTTCAGCATGTACTGTCGCGGTGCTACCAGAGATCCCCGAATCTGAAGCCATCGAGATCAACCCTGCTGATTTGCGTATTGATACCTTCCGCGCTTCAGGCGCTGGTGGTCAGCACGTTAACAAAACCGACTCTGCTATTCGAATTACTCACTTGCCATCAGGTGTGGTGGTAGAATGTCAGGATGAGCGTTCGCAGCATAAAAACCGCGCCAAGGCAATGTCGGTACTGTCGGCCCGCTTAAATCAGATTGAGGAAGATAAACGAGCGGCTGAAGAAGCATCCACCCGCCGTAATCTGGTGGGCAGTGGTGACCGTTCAGAGCGGATCCGTACTTATAACTTTCCTCAGGGCAGGGTATCGGACCACCGTATTAATCTTACACTCTATCGCCTGGACGAAGTAATTGAAGGGAATCTTGGCCTGTTGCTTGAACCTATCCGTCAGGAACATCAGGCTGATCTGCTGGCCTCACTGGCCGACGACTAACCGTGCATTGCGAGGATAGCAATGCGAAAACGATTGCTCAGGCGCTGGCCTGGGCAATGGCTGAGCTTGCGAACGGCGAGTCACCGGCCGTAGATAGCCGGGTGTTGCTTTGTGCCGTGCTCGACTGCCAGCGAACCTATCTGTTTACCTGGCCCGATAAAACCCTGTCGAAGGCCCAGTTCACCCGTTACAAAAACCTGATTGCCAGGCGCAGCGAGGGTTACCCCGTGGCTTACCTGACCGGCAACCGGGATTTCTGGTCGCTGACCCTTAACGTGAATGAAAGTACGCTGATCCCGCGCCCGGAAACTGAACTTTTAGTTGAAGCTGCGCTGGCGCTTAAACTGCCTGATGCTGCTCGCGTATGCGACCTTGGTACCGGTACTGGTGCGATTGCGCTCGCACTAAAAACAGAGCAACCGGCCTGGCAGGTTAGCGGCGTAGATCGCATTGTCGAAGCCCTCGAGCTGGCGGCGGCCAATGCACAACTTAACGGGCAACTTGAGGTGAACTGGCTGCTCAGTCACTGGTTTGCAGCGCTGCCTGCAGACAGCCGTTTTGACCTGATTGTTACCAATCCGCCGTATGTAGAGTCTGACAGTGAGTACCTGCAACAGGGCGATGTGCGGTTTGAGCCGGTTTCTGCACTAACTGCCGGTGCTGACGGCCTGGAAGATATCCGCGAGATTATTCAGTCTGCCCCCGATTTTTTAACTGCGGATGGTTGGTTGTTAATAGAACACGGGTATACTCAGCATGAACGGATAAAAACACTCTTTGCAGAGCGAGGCTTTAGCGCTTGCCGAGGCATAAACGATCTCAACGGATTGCCAAGAATTACCCTGGCTCAGTGGCAAAAATGCTAGCTTGTACATAAGCTTAAGGGATACGAAATTCTCATACAGGATGGAAAAGCAGAATGAACGATGATGAGTTTTTATTTGTCGCTGATGATGATGAACCTGAGTCGAGCGAGATAGGCTATTGGAAAGTTCTGATTGTTGACGATGAACCTGAGGTTCACGCCATTACCAAGCTGGCGCTTAATGATTTCACACTAAATGGCCGTGCACTGACCTTTATGAGTGCCTTTGACGGCGAGAAAGCTAAGCGTGTTTTGCGTGAGCACAGCGATATAGCGGTAGTGCTGCTCGATGTGGTGATGGAGACTGATGATGCAGGCCTGAAAGTTGCCGACTATATTCGAAATGATTTGGAAAACCATTTTACCCGAATCATTCTGCGTACCGGTCAGCCAGGCCAGGCGCCGGAAAAAGATGTCATTATCAATTACGACATCAACGATTATAAGTCGAAAACAGAACTCACTGCACAGAAGCTGTTTACTGTGATTATTGCCGCGCTGCGCTCTTACCGCGACATTATTGTGATTGAAGAAGCCCGTGCCGGCCTTGAGAAAATCATCGACGCATCAGCCGATTTGTTTTCGTCACGTTCGTTGGAAGGCTTTATGCGCGGTTTGATTCAACAACTGGCATCTATCTTGGGTGGCGCAAAGAATGCCGCCTATATCACTTCTGCCGTAGCATTGTCTAAACCGGTCAACCAGTCTACGGATATGTACATTTTTGCCGGGAACGGCGAATATGCCGGAAAAGAAGGTTACCGCCTGAAAGACTCGCTCAATGATTTTGAATACCAGCTGTGTCAGGATGCGCTGCAAGCACAACAGGTTGTGTATGCTGAAGAGCACCTTGTGGCCTATTGCCGCAGTAATAAAAATCACGGTTCGTTGCTGTTTTTAACCGGTTTACCCCGCCCGGTAAACGATATTGATAAGCGGCTGGTGCAAAAATTTACCGAAAATGTACAACTGGCGTTCGATAATTTGCTCGACAGTGCCGAACTTACCGAAACGCATTATGAGATTGTCCAGCGGTTGGGTGATGCCATGGATAGTCGCGAAACCGATGATTATCACGCCAAACGGTTAAACGAGATGAGTGAGTTATTTGCTCGTCTGGCTGGTATGAATGCTGCCGATATTCAACAATACCTGACCGCCTTGCCGCTGCATAATGTAGGAAATTCCTTCGTGCCGTATTCGTTGCTGAATAAAGAGGCACCGTTAACGGATGAGGAGTATCACCAAATACAAAAGCATGCCGAGTTTGGCTATCGCATATTTAAAGATTCCAAACGGCCGGTGATTAGACTGGCTGCACAACTGGCCCGTCATCATCACGAACGGTGGGACGGCAAGGGCTACCCCGACGGCCTGGCAGGCAATGACATTAGTTTGCAGAGTCGACTACTGGCCATTCTTGATGCCTATGACGCGTTGCGTAATAAACGCAGTTATAAGCCAGCGTGGTCGCTGGAAGAAACGGTGGATATGCTGAAAAATGCCGCCGGCAAACAATTTGATCCGGCGTTAATCGATTTGTTTTTAAAGCATATTAACAGGTTCGAAGCGATTCAGAATCAATACGCCGGCTAAACGCTGTTAGCTGGCTATAACAACAATAAATCAAGGAGTGCTAGTGCTATGTACATGATGGCTAAACATCTGCATTTAACCGCAGTGGGCTTAAGTATTTTGCTATTTGTTATCCGTTTTCTGTACGGTCAGATGAACCCCGGATTTCTGCAAAAGAAGTGGGTTAAAATTGTTCCCCACATTATCGATACCGTTTTATTGCTGAGTGCGATTTGGCTATGCGTTATTCTCGCTCAGTATCCGTTTGTTAATGGCTGGCTGACATTCAAGGTTATCGGGGTTATTGCCTATATTGGCCTTGGTATGATGGCGCTGAAGCGGGCGAAAACGCCGCCATTAAAATGGGGCGCATTTTTAGCAGCGCTTATTGTGCTGGGACTAACGGCCAAAGTAGCTGTCACCAAACAGGTGTTTTTCTTATAACCGGAAATTGTTTATGACTAGAATTAATCAGGTAACCGTGGCTGACATCACAGTTGACAACGACAAGCCTTTCGTTCTGTTTGGCGGAATGAACGTCCTGGAATCGCGCGACCTGGCGATGCAGATTGCCGAGCACTACGTGGAAGTGTGCAGCAAGCTTAATATTCCTTATGTCTTTAAGGCGTCTTTCGACAAAGCCAACCGCTCGTCGGTACATTCCTATCGTGGCCCCGGCATGGATGAAGGCCTGAAGATCTTTGAAGAAATTAAAGGTACATTCAATGTGCCAGTCATTACCGATGTGCATGAACCTTTTCAGGCTGCTCCGGTGGCCGAGGTGGTGGATGTGATCCAACTGCCGGCGTTTCTCGCCCGGCAAACCGATCTGGTGGTTGCTATGGCAAAGACCGGCGCGGTCATTAATGTTAAGAAACCACAGTTTCTAGCACCCCATGAAATGCGCCATATCATTAAAAAATTTGGTGAAGCGGGTAACGACAAGATTATCCTCTGCGAACGCGGCAGTTGCTATGGGTACAACAATCTGGTGGTCGACATGCTGGGTATGGATGCCATGAAAGCGTATGCACCGGTCATTTTTGATGCGACCCATGCGTTGCAGAAACCGGGTGGCAGAGAGATATCGGCAGATGGCAGACGCGCTCAGGCAGCGCAATTAGCGCGCAGTGGTATGGCTTTGGGTCTGGCCGGTCTGTTTATTGAAGCACACCCGAATCCGGATGAGGCCAAATGTGACGGCCCATGTGCTTTGCCGTTATCGAAATTAGAAGGGTATCTGGAACAAATGAAAGCGGTTGATGAGCTGGTTAAACAGTTTGCGCCGTTGGATACCAGTGCTCAGTAAGCGCTGAAGGAAGACCTGAAATGCCGCGCAAAGTTACTCTGCGCGGCATTTGCCAGGTGTGAAGGCCAGGTGTTACTCAGTGCGAGTGTTTGCTTCCTGGTTGGGCAGCAGATTGCTCTCGCGGGCGATAAGCAATGCGCCATTAGTTTTTGAGTGTTGTTGCAGGGTTTCGTTAACCTGGTTGATAATGCTCGACTCAATATTGAGTACGGGTTGATCAATGCTAATTTCAACCGACACCATAGCCGTGTTAACAGGCTGTAATTGAGTCGCCTGTAGTTCGTTTGCTAAAGTGGTAACTGACCAGCCCATAGTGGCCAGCATAAAGACTGCTGTAAGTTGTTTTTTCATATTCACACCTAAATAAATTAATAAAGTTGGTTGTAGCAAAAATGTTAAAAATTAACATTTTTTAATTATCTTAACCTTCTGCATTAAAAGAAGATTTTTCAAATTTCGGGTGAATAATAAACAGTTATTGCAAGCCTGAAAAATGAAAAAAATTACCTGTTTTGGATTAGAAAAACTTATGAGTGCTTCATTGTCCTGTCATAATTGCCGTGGTGCCTGATGCAACGCCGTTTACCCCCCTTAAATGCGCTCAAGGCCTTTGAAGCCGCGGCGCGCCATTTGAGCTTTACCCGCGCCGCTGACGAGTTGTTTGTGACGCAGGCTGCGGTGAGTCATCAAATTAAGGCATTAGAAGATTTCTTATCGCTGAAATTATTCATCCGGCGCAATCGTACCCTGTTGCTTACTGAAGAAGGCCAGGCCTACTTTTTAGAACTGAAAGATATTTTTAAAAACCTCCAGGATGCCACCGAACGGCTGCTGGCCCGAGGCAGTAAAGGGGCTATCACCGTTGCCACACCGCCGAGTTTTGCCAGTCAGTGGCTGGTGCCCAGGATCAGTCAGTTCAGCCAGTTGTTCCCGGATATTGATGTTCGCCTTAAAGCTATCGATTTCGATGAAGGCTTCCTGACCGATGATATCGATGTTGCCATTTACTACGGTCGCGGGCGCTGGAATGGTATTCAGGCAGATAAACTGCACACCGAATTTCTAACCCCGCTGTGTTCGCCGAGTTTGTTTCAGGGCAGTAAACCGCTCAAAACACTATCGGATCTAAAGCATCATGTGTTGTTACACGATTCCAGCCGCGCAATCTGGAAAATGTGGTTACAGCACTTCAAGGTAGCCGGGGTTAACGTTAACCAGGGGCCGGTTTTCAGCCATTCCATGATGGTTATGCAGGCTGCCGCACTGGGGCAGGGGATTGCCCTGGGTAATTCTGTGCTGGCCAAGCCGGAACTCGATGCCGGGCGTCTGATAATGCCCTTCGAGGAAAAACTCGAAAGTCGTGACGCCTATTATCTGGTGTATCATGAAGGGCAGGGCGATATGGGGAAGATTGCCGCTTTTCGTGAATGGGTAGTGAATTTAGTCAAAGAGGAACAAGCTTTTGTCTGAGTGGTATGTCGACACGCCGGCTAAACCGGTAGCCACCGTTATTTTAGCCCACGGGGCCGGTGCGGGAGCAGAGTCAGAATTTATGGTCGATATGGCTGCGCAACTGGCTGCACGTAATATTAACGTGGTGCGGTTTAATTTTCCGTACATGGAAATCATAAAGGATACCGGCAAAAAACGACCGCCGGATAAAATGCCTAAACTGGAAGCCTGTTTTCATAGCGTGATTGAAAGCGTGCAGGCCAAATGGCCGGATTTGCCACTGTTTATTGGCGGTAAAAGTATGGGCGGGCGGGTTGCAACATTGATCCTGGAGCAAGCCAACGCGCTGGGGGCAATTGCTATGGGTTATCCTTTCCACCCGCCGGGTAAGCCAGAAAAACTGCGCACCGAGCATCTGCTGACGTTAGATAAGCCGCTACTGATCATTCAGGGCGAACGGGATACGTTTGGCCGTCGTGACGAAGTGGAAGGCTACGGTTTGTCTTCTGCGGTACAAACCGCTTTTCTGGCGGACGGCGACCACAGTTTTAAGCCCAGAAAGGCCAGTGGCCTGACGCAGGACGAACACATCCAGAGTGCGGCTAACCTGAGTGTCGCTTTTATCGAGGCACTGGTATGAGGCTTTATGTAATGCTCGGCGCTTTACTGGCGTTATTGGGCGTGATGCTGGGAGCATTCGGTGCCCACGGTCTGAAAAGCATGCTGGATACCAGCGCACTGGCCACTTTTGAAGTAGGCGTGCGCTATCAGATGTACCATTCACTGGCAATTTTGCTGGTAGGCGGTCTGGCCACTCAGGCCAGCCTGGTATGGCGTAAACGCGCAGCGTTATTGTTTATTATCGGTAGTGTGTTGTTCAGCGGCAGTATTTATCTGTTGGTATTAACCGGCCAGAAATGGCTGGGGCCGGTCACCCCGCTTGGCGGCCTTTGCCTGATGCTGGGATGGGTAGCCCTGGTGATAGGCGTGATGAAAGGCGCAGATAATAGCGCTGACACCAGGCCTGGGAGTGATGACTAATGAATGACGCACAACATAGTATTATTGCGTATTGCCGCCCGGGTTATGAAGTCGACACCGGCAACGAGTTAACCGAACTGGCCACGCAAAAAGCGCTTTATGGTTACCCGGTATTTAAAGCGGGGGAGGGCTATATTCGTTTTCAGTTTCATACCCCGGAGCACGCCGAGCGGTTTATAAGTGAAGTAGCGGTTAGTGATACCATTTTCCCCCGCCAGATGTTTTTAGTGCTGGCCAGTATTGCTATTGAAGATAAATCCGACCGCATCGGGCCGGTATTACATGCCTTAGCACAAAGCGATATCAGCCGTAGCGGTACCTTATTTGTAGACTATCCGGACACCGAGGATGGCAAAGCGCTGGCCAAGCTATGTCGCAAATTTGCAGTGCCTTTACGCCAGGCGTTGCGCGCTAAAGAGTATCTCACCCGCAAAGAACAACTGAATTTAGCGGCGTTGCATGTCTTTTTTATCTCTGGCGACGCCTGTTATGTGGGCGTGAGTCAGGCCAAAATGCGCAGTCCTTTTGAGAACGGTATTTGCCGTTTAAAGTTTCCACCCAAAGCGCCAAGCCGTTCTACACTTAAACTTGAAGAAGCGTTGTTAACCATGCTCAGCGCCCGCCAGCGTGAGGCAATTTGCCGTGCCGGTGCCAGAGCTGTGGACCTTGGCGCCTGCCCGGGTGGCTGGACCTATCAGCTGGTATCACGCGATATGCATGTAGAAGCAGTGGATAATGGTAAAATGGCAGATGACCTGATGGCCACTGGTCTGGTAGACTATCGCGCCGAAGACGGTTTTAAGTATCGTCCGCAGATGGGCCATGTACAATTGCTGGTCTGCGACATGATTGAAAAACCCGACAGGGTGGCGGTGCTCATGGCGAACTGGCTAACCCGTAACTGGGCGACCCACGCAATCTTTAATTTAAAATTGCCAATGAAGCGTCGCTATGAGACCGTACGCGCCGCAATAGAAGCGGTGGGATCACAATTAGCGACAGCAAATATTAAAACAACCATGGTTGTTCGTCATCTCTACCACAACCGGGATGAAGTCACGGTTGCTGTGATCCGCGAAAATTGATTTAAATTTTATGTAAAACAGTAATTTAGGTGAAAATGGCCGAGTTTTCGCTGGATAAGTTTTAGTCTTTTTTCATAAAGGACTATAAATCCGGTATGGAAATCCTATATAATCGCGCCGTTTTTTTTACTCTGAACCAACGAAAGTGAACTAATGGCAGACTTATCTCATTACAGAAACATTGGTATTTTCGCCCACGTAGACGCGGGTAAAACGACCACTACAGAACGTATTTTGAAACTTACCGGTAAAATCCATAAGACCGGTGAAGTGCACGACGGTGAGTCAACGACTGACTTTATGGAACAGGAAGCTGAGCGTGGTATTACTATCCAGTCTGCTGCGACCACCTGTTTCTGGAAAGATCACCGCATGAACATCATCGATACTCCAGGACACGTTGACTTCACTGTTGAAGTTTATCGTTCACTGAAAGTACTCGACGGCGGTATCGGCGTATTCTGTGGTTCAGGCGGTGTTGAGCCTCAGTCTGAAACCAACTGGCGTTATGCTAACGAATCAGAAGTTGCACGTGTTATCTTCGTAAACAAACTGGACCGCATGGGTGCAGACTTCTACCGCGTTGTTGGTCAGGTTAAGAAAGTACTGGCGGCTAACCCGTTAGTAATGACTCTGCCAATTGGCATCGAAGACGAGTTTAAAGGCGTTGTTAACCTGCTCGACATGAAAGCTTATGTTTGGGATGACTCTGGCCTGCCAGAAAACTACGAAGTAGTAGACATTCCTGCAGATATGGTTGACAAGGCCAACGAATACCGTGAGCAACTGGTTGAGACTGCTGTAGAGCAGGACGACGATCTGATGATGGCTTACATGGATGGCGAAGAGCCATCTTTAGAAGACCTGAAGCGTTGTATCCGTAAAGGTACCCGTGATATGTCTTTCTTCCCGACTTACTGTGGTTCGGCATTTAAAAACAAAGGTATTCAGTTAGTACTGGATGCAGTTGTTGACTTCCTGCCTTCACCGACTGAAGTTGATCCACAGGATCTGACTGACGAAGAAACCGGTGAGCCGACTGGTGAAGTAGCAACAGTTTCTACTGAAGAGCCGTTCCGCGCACTGGCGTTTAAGATCATGGACGACCGTTTTGGCGCCCTGACCTTTATCCGTATTTACTCAGGTATGCTGAACAAGGGTGACACCATCCTTAACAGCGCAACGGGTAAAACCGAGCGTATCGGCCGTATGGTTGAGATGCACGCGGACGAGCGTACTGAACTAACGTCTGCGCAGGCAGGCGACATCCTGGCCGTTGTAGGTATGAAGAATGTTCAGACTGGTCACACGCTGTGTGATCCGAAGAACCCTTGTACGCTTGAGCCGATGATCTTCCCTGAGCCGGTAATCTCAATTGCTGTTAAGCCTAAAGATAAAGGCGCTAACGAGAAGATGTCTATTGCTATCGGTAAACTGGTAGCTGAAGATCCATCGTTCCAGGTTGAAACCGATGAGGATTCTGGCGAAACCATCCTGAAAGGTATGGGTGAGCTGCACTTAGACATCAAAGTAGACATCCTTAAGCGTACTTACGGCGTTGAGCTGGAGGTAGGTCAGCCGCAGGTTGCATACCGTGAAACTATCACTACTCCGGTAGAAGACAGCTACACGCACAAGAAGCAGTCTGGTGGTTCTGGTCAGTTTGGTAAGATCGATTACCGCATCAAGCCAGGCGAGCAAAACTCAGGCTTCACGTTCACCTCTACCGTTGTTGGTGGTAACGTACCTAAAGAATTCTTCCCTGCCATCGAAAAAGGCTTTAAGTCTATGATGGATCAAGGTGTTCTGGCTGGTTATCCGGTTCTGGACGTTGAAGTTGAACTGTTCGACGGTGGTTTCCACGCCGTTGACTCATCAGCTATCGCGTTCGAAATCGCAGCGAAAGGTGCATTCCGTCAGTCAATTCCAAAGGCCGGTCCACAGCTTCTTGAGCCAATCATGAAAGTTGACGTGTTCAGCCCGGAAGACAACGTAGGTGACGTAATCGGTGACCTTAACCGTCGTCGTGGTATGATCAAAGACCAGGAAGCTGGTGCAACAGGTGTACGCATTAAGGCAGACGTTCCGCTGTCAGAAATGTTCGGTTACATCGGTCACCTGCGTACAATTACTTCAGGTCGTGGTCAGTTCTCTATGGAATTCAGCCATTACTCATCTTGTCCGCAAAACGTTGCTGACAAGGTTATCGAAGAAGCCAAAGCACGTAAAAACGCTAAGTAATTCGATATCTGCTGATTAGAGCAAATTTAAAAACCCGCCATCCGGCGGGTTTTTTATTGCTTTAAATTAGGGGCTGTTGATCTTTTCTGTACGATTTTTGGTCTATATGAAAGCATTTTAATCGCGGAGCAGTCCTGAAGGCATAGTTGTTCTGCGTCAAAGGGCTGTGACAATGAGTAAAATGCTTTCATGACGACCCCTTCGGGCAGCGCCTGTGTATCATTTATACTGTGTTGACTGTTTTTGATTTAGCCCACTAGACCTGCAAACAGTCGCCTTGTCTAAATGATACACAGACTGCTGCAAAAGTGTACAGCAAAGATCAACAGCCCCTAGTTGTATTAATGCACGGTAATCTGTTTAAGCTCATCAACTTGCTGCTTGGCTATCCAACGTCATTAATGACGGAGATCAACACCGCTGCCGGAAGTTTATATTAGATTTAATATATATTCCGGAGGTGACCTATGACCGACAAACAGCTAATCCTGCTGCTCAAAATCATTATGAGCATTGGTATCAGCCTCATCCTGGCAGGTGTTTACTGCCACATGTACAGCGAGACCATCGAACAAATGGGCGTAACCGGAATTGTTATCAGTGCATGTCTGGTGGCAATTGGGATGATTCTGTCGCTGCCAACCAAAATGTATCTCACCTTTATCCTGGTTAAGCGGGAAGAAGACCGTAAAACCATTAATCAGGCGAAATAAGCAATTCATCGACAATTATGCCGGTTAAATATTGATAACTGGCAAATGCGACTTTTTTGGTATACACCTTTATTATACGCCGGATGTACCTTGCTTGCCTTATTGCACGATTATGGCGATTGCAGGGCGGTGTCCGTTTTTTTTGAATAATGCACAGCGCAGTAACAGGTTGCTTCTAAACAAAACGAAAGCGTTTTAACGGAAAGGAGCTATGGAACAAAAGGATACCGGTGAATTTATAAACCTGCGGGTAGATGTCGATCAAACCCGCTTTTATCGTCAGTGTTTGCTCGAACTTAATGATGTACTGGATAAAGTGATGGGCAATGATGAAAGCTCAGCTTTTGTGGGCCTGGTTGCGAGCCGCCTGACCGACTTTTTTATTTCTGCCTACCGAGAAGCCAATGGTCATCGTCATTACTCACCCATGCAGCTCGCGTACTTACTTATCGATTTAAAAGCCCGCATCGGCGGCGATTTTTATGTGAGTGAAATTACCGGCCGGAAGATTGTCCTGCGCAACAGAAAGTGCCCCTTTGGCAAGGGGGTGCTCGGTAAGAGTTCATTGTGTTCTATGACCGCCGGGGTGTTTGGCAAGATTGTCGCCCAAAGCAATCAGTATGCGGCCGTATCGGTCGATGAGGCCATCGCAAAAGGTGATGAGCAATGTAAAGTCACTATTTTACTGCAGGCAGAAGACAATTCTGAAGGGCACTACAAGGAGTTTTTCAATGTCCGCTGAACCGGTTTCATTAATTGAAAAGCATATCAGTACAGAGGTGATTTTAAGCAGCATTAAAAATCCCGCGCTGGTAATGAGTTTGTCTGGCAAGGTTGCTCGTCTCAACCCTCGTTGCAGGCAATATCTGCCTGACGTCAGGGAAGGCCGGTCGTTAAGTGATTATTGTGAAGAGGCCGGGGTTTTCGGTTCGCTGCGAAAAATGATTTGCCATGCTCGCTCTGCCAGTGGTTTACACCCATGCAGGCTACAAACCAAAAGCCCTGAAACACCGGGCAGCTGGTTGGGCTTTTTTTCCGTGTTGTGCTCGCAAATTACCCATAAACCCATCGCTATTCTGCTAGAGGTTGACGATCACAAAGTCGAGCGTGAAAACCGGTTATTGGCTCTCGATCAGGAGGCCGAAAACCGACTTACTGTATTGCGTCAGTTTCATCAGGATGGCATCCATGACCCGTTAACGGGGTTAAAAAACCGGCGCTATATGGACAGTTTTCTTAAAATGGAATGTGATTTAATTAAACGCCAGTCAGTGGGAGGGACGCTGGTAGTGGTAGACATTGATCATTTTAAGCGGATCAATGATACCTATGGTCATAACGTCGGTGATAAGGTTATCAGTGCGGTGGCCCACCGCCTGGAGAAACGATTGCGCGATAGCGATGTGGCCTGCCGCTGGGGAGGCGAGGAGTTCGTGTTATTTCTGCATAACACCAGTGGCTACCAGGCTTTCTCAACCTGCGAGGAATTGCGTACGCTTATTCAGCATCATCAGGTTGAGTCTGAGTCTTGCTCTTTGCAGGTTACGGTCAGTTTTGGCCTTACCACACTGCAAACCCAGGATTCGCCCCAGAGCCTGTTTGCCCGGGCTGATGAAGCGCTTTATCAGGCTAAAATGATGGGCCGCAATCAGGTGCAGGTGGTCTGAGCGTTACTTAACCTGGGTAATCTGGTAGCCCTTGTTCCGTAACCTATCAAGAACGCTGTCCGGGCCGGATAAATGCATAGTGCCAACCAGCACAAATTCTGTTTGTACTGTCGTAAGCATGTTCTCAATGGCAGGCAGCCAGTTTTCGTTGCGTTGAATAAGCAACTGTTGATATATCTCAGGAAAGTCATCATGAAAGCTTTTCCCCTGGCTTCGATATAAGCTTTCCATATCGCCACTTTGCCAGTATTTTTTAAGCTCACCTAATGCCTGGGGAAGTTGTTTTACATCATCCAGTGCGTAGCGGATCATCTCATCTTCGTCTTCGCCACCCAGCGCGGCAATAAATGCCAGTTGTTGCTGAGGCGATTCAAACCAGTCAAGTTCCTTGCCGTCGGTCATGGCTTTAAAGTAATAAAATTCGTCTACTCCCTGACTGGTTAATCCCATAAAGCGCAGTTCAGTGATACTCAGGGTAATGCTAATCAAAGCCGGTGTATAATTGGCCATTGCAGTTATGTCGATTTGGCGAGCCGTTAAGTGTGCCTTGAGCGTTTGGTAGGTTTCCTTCGATAATACGTCTTTTAGCTGTGTGCCATCTCCATAGGTCAGTTTGTCCCGTGAGTCTTGCTGAAAGCGCGGGCTGTTAAGTCCGGCAATGTCGGTTTCAAACACCAGTTTGTCTGCCTGATTGTACGCCGTACCGTAGGCATTAGGTAACGGGAAGTCTTCGGGACTTAAAATGTGCAGCGTACCGCCAATATAGACAGTGTTACCTGCTTTGCTTACTTGCCAGACTGACGCAGCGTGGGCACAGCCGCAGGTGAATAACAATAGCCAGCACAGATGCTTCAGCATACTCGTATATCCCTGAAGAAAACCGTTAATCTACCTGCTAAGTGATTCTCCGGCAATGATTAATGACTTTAAACTGGCAAGGTGAGCGCCGTAATAACAGACCTTAGTGTTTCCACCAGTGGTGACGCCAGGCCGGAATACCAATTTTCTTGATTTCCTCATAAAGGCGGTGGCGGTCTGCCTGATTCAAAAACTCGCCAACGGCAACGCTGTGTTCCGGGGTGACCAGGGCTAGTTGCGGTAAATACCAATCGCGCGGGCTTTCTGACATTTCAAGATGGGTATCCCGACGGTTAAGTGTGACAGTTTGCGACGATTTCTGGTTACTTTGAATATGCACATAATCTTTCTCAAATGACAGGGTTTGCGTGCGGTAGGTATTATGGCTGACCCGGTATAGCAGGTAGCATAGCAAGCCGACTTCAATGCCGGCGAAGGGAAAGATAATCCAGATACCGAAAAATGCCCACATGGTAGCAATTATCAGGGCAACGCCTGCCATGCCAGCCATGAGCCACTTATTGTGGATCCAATCGGCGGAACGATTTGGTTGTAAACTGATAAGGCTATAATGTGGCTGATGCTTTACTGAAACCATAGGCGCTGTTTACCAAACTTAGTCCGTTCTAGTATAGCGGGTAAATGTTGTAAAAATGTAAGTTTTGATAAAAGGAAGTTCGACTTCAACGGGAGATTCTGGCAAAGTGCTGCCGGTTAAAATCAATCGATTGTTAAAGTGAAGAAGACGTTCATTGCCCATCCGTGTTTGAGCCTGCTGGCGGTGTTGTGGTTATCCCTGATTATTATTGTAGGCGGCATTGAGTTACCAGGACTCCTTACTCAGTATGGTGGGTTTTTGTTGCTGGGGATTGTTGGCGCTGTTTTTGCCAATGCTACAGGGGCCGGTGGCGGGGTAGTGTTTGTGCCCTTTTTTCAGCAACTGGCATTTTCTCCTGAGGCGGTCATCGCCACCAGTTTTGCCATCCAGTGCTGCGGAATGACAGCGGGTGCTATCAGCTGGCTGCAGTTTTACCGTCATATTAAAAGTCAGCAGCCTGACTGGTTATTGCTGCCGGTTGTCCTGAGTCGCTGCATCCCTTTTGGTCTGGCCGGATTATGGCTGGCGCAGTATGGATTTGATTATCTGATGCCTCACCTGAGTTTTTCGGCAGTCTCATCAAAGTTACACATTGGCTTCGGCGCGTTTTCTATTTTGTTGGCGCTGGCGATTATGGCCTCATCGAAAAGAGTAAGCAGTGCTCAGGGGCGTAGTCAGTTAACGCTGAAAGATAGCTACTGGCTCGCCGTTATCAGCTTTCTGGGTGGTGTTATTACGGCATATTTGTCGGTGGGTATAGGTGAACTGGTTGCCGTTTTCCTTATCGTCAGACGCTTTGACGTCACGCTGGCGATTGGCGCCGCGGTGATTATTTCTGCTGTGACGGTTTGGGGAGCAGTTGGTTATGGCGCCTTAGTGAGCGAAGCCGTAATCTGGCATGTCGTATTGTTTGCTGGCGCAGGTGCCGTGATTGGTGGTCGCCTGGCACGGTACGTGGTATTGTTCTTTTCACCCAGACAGGTAAAATTGTTTTTTGCTCTCTGGGTACTATTACTGGGTATCCTGAGCGTAGTGTAATTCGCCAGTCTGTTATCCATACTGTACGCCACTCACCAGCTAATTTCGTATACTCTCCGCTCCAGACCTTTAAGATAAGCTTGCAAGTCTGTTATGGTGACTTTAACTATTTACTGGTGAACGGACCCTCACTTCCTGGCTTATTCCCCTGCTAATCTCTATCCCTTCGCGCAGCCCGACTGGAGCAAAGACGCGGTTATTTATCAGGTTAATACCCGCCAATTTAGTCAGTCAGGTACTTTTGATGGGGTGATTGAAAAGCTGGCTCATATTGTCGGTTTGGGGGCCAGGATCCTGTGGCTAATGCCTATCCATCCGATTGGCGAGAAACATCGCAAAGGTGAGCTCGGCAGTCCCTACGCCGTGAAAGACTATTTTGCCATAAATCCGGAGTTTGGTGACGAGAGTAGTCTTCGGCGACTCATTGATGAAGCCCATGCGCTGGGCCTGAAAGTAATCCTCGACTGGGTGCCGAATCACAGTGCCTGGGATAACCACTTGGTAACGCAGCATCCTGAGTGGTATGCACGGGATTATAAAGGCGATTTTCGCCCATCACCCTGGTGGGACTGGAGCGATATCATCGAGTTTGATTACGACCAGCCGGGCCTGCGCGAGTATATGATAATGGCCATGGCTTACTGGGTTGAAGAGTTTGATATCGACGGTTACCGGTGTGATGTAGCGGGCTATGTACCCAATGATTTCTGGCGCCAGCTTCGCACCGCGCTGGATAACATCAAGCCGGTCTTTCTGCTCGCCGAATGGGAAGACCGCGACCTCCATCGTGACGGCTTTAATATGACTTACGCCTGGAGCTGGAATGAGGCTCTGCATGATATTGCCCACCAGAAAGCACCGGTAGACCGATTAAGAAAATACTATTCATGGAACGAACGAGCCTGGCCCCGTTCAGCGTACCGTATGACCTTTGTCAGCAATCACGACAAAAATGCCTGGGACGGCACCCAGCAGGAGCAGTTTGGCGAATGTTTAGAGGCTGCGATAGTCTTGTCGGTACTCGGTGAGGGAATGCCGCTCATTCACAATGGCCAGGAAGCGGGCGAGAGCAAGCGGCTGGCGTTTTTTGAGCGTGATCCCATCGACTGGCAGGACCATCCGATTGGCGATTTGTATCGTAAGCTTATTCATCTGAAAAAACGGGTACCGGCACTCTGGAATGGTGAGTATGGTGCTCGCATGATCCAGGTTCCTAATTCACTGCCCGCGCAGGTGCTTAGCTTTGTGCGCAGGCAAGACGATGTAAAAGTATTTGTGGTGCTTAATCTTTCGGCAGACACTGCTGATGTGGATTTTCATGAAAACCTGTATCGCGATGAATACATTGACCTGTTTGAAGCGTCATGTACCCGGATCCCGCAAACCGACAATCTGAGTCTGCCACCCTGGGCTTATCGGGTGTTCGTGTCGGCAAACTTTCCCCTGATCTAACAGACCCACAGACGAGCTGCAAAAACTTTGGCATAATAGCGCTTTTGCACTCACTCAGGAACAACATGCCCAGTTTAGATGATGTATTTTCGGGCTCGGGATTGCTGGCTAAGGCGATTCAGGGGTTTAACCCCCGTCAGGCGCAGACAGACATGGCAAAAGCCGTCGCCAGCGCTATAAACGATGCCGACAGTTTAATTGTTGAGGCTGGCACCGGCACCGGAAAAACCTTTGCCTATCTGGCTCCCGTATTACTGTCGAAGGGAAAAGCCATTGTGTCCACGGGCACCAAAAACCTTCAGGAGCAATTATTTCACCGCGACCTGCCGGTGATTAAAAAAGCCCTCGCCAGCAATCGTAAAACGGCGTTGTTAAAAGGCCGGGCGAACTACCTTTGCCTGCATCGACTGGCTCAGCATGGCGGTAATTCCACACTGGTGGAATCTGATGTACTCAATGAATTATCTACGGTCAGGGCCTGGGCCAATACCACCAAAACCGGTGACATGGGCGAGGTGAAAACCCTGCCTGAAGATGCGCGGGTGATCCCATTGGTCACATCCACTGTGGATAATTGCCTGGGCCGCGACTGCCCCGACTATGAAGATTGTTACCTGGTGAAGGCGCGTAAAAATGCCATGGAAGCCGATATCGTTGTGGTTAACCACCACCTTTTCTTTGCCGATATGGCGCTGCGCGATACCGGCTTTGGTGAGCTAATCCCTGAAGCCGACTGCATTATCTTTGACGAAGCACACCAGATCCCTGAAATCGCCAGTGAGTACTTTGGCGAGGCCATCTCAACCCGTCAGCTAACCGAAATCAGCAAAGAGATCACCTTGTTGTATCGTACGGTGTTAAAAGATGCCGACCAACTGGAAAAAGCCGGTGAGAAGGTCCGTATGCAAGCGGCAGACTTACGCTTACTGTTTGCCGATAAACCCCAGCGCGGCCACTGGCTTGAAGCCATGGAACGCGAGGAAGTAGCAACTCAGGTGAGCCGTCTCGAAGATGCTGTGGGCGTGTTGTACGATATTTGTAAGCTGCACATCGGGCGCGACAAAGACCTTGATAACCTGTTTGATCGCATTGTTCAGAGCCGTGAGAAGCTGGCCCTGTTTACCACCAAAGAGCATGACGGGATGAGTTTATGGTACGAAACCACGCCGCGCCATATTGTGATGCATATGACACCTTTGTCGATTGCCGCGAAGTTTCGACGCTTTGTTGAGTCTGACGATCGTGGCTGGGTGTTTACCTCGGCCACGCTAGTGGTTGATAACGACTTTACTCACTTTCAGCGTCGCATGGGCCTGGAAAAAGCCAGAACCATGATGCTGGACAGCCCGTTTGATTATGAGCGTCAGGCCATGTTGTGTGTGCCACGCTATTTACCCGAGCCGCACATGCCGACCATGCGCAAGCAACTGGTTACCATAGCCAAAAAACTGATTAAAGCCAGCGGCGGGCGTTGCTTTTTATTGTTTACCAGCCATGCTGCGCTACAGGAAGTGGCTGGGGCATTACAGGAACAAATAGATAATCCGGTGCTGGTGCAGGGCAGCACGTCCAAGCAGGCTTTGTTGAGTGCTTATTTATCTGACCCTGCTGCGGTACTGCTAGGTACCGGTGCGTTCTGGGAAGGCGTAGATGTGCGCGGTAATGATCTGGTGTGCGTAATGATCGATAAGTTGCCGTTTGCCGCACCGGATGACCCGTTGCTGCAAGCCCGGCTGGAAGAATGTCGAAAAAAAGGCGGTAACCCGTTTGGCAGTATCCAAATCCCGCAGGCGGTTATTACCCTGAAACAGGGCGCAGGCAGATTGATTCGCGACCCGGCTGATGCCGGTGTGCTGGTCATTTGCGATAATCGCCTGGTCACCAAACCTTATGCGCAAACTTTCCTGGGGAGTTTACCGCCAATGAAGCGGACCAGGGATGTCGGTGACGTTGAAAAATTTCTGGCCAATATTGAGCAAACAGAACCCGTTACAGAAGAATAATCCATGAACATTTTAACTATTGATACTGCCACCGAAGCTTGTTCGGTTGCCTTACAGTTTAATCAGACACTTTATACCCGTTACGAGGTTTGTCCACAACAGCACAGTCAGAAGATTCTACCCATGGTGGATGCGGTGATGAAAGAAGCCGGCGCTGCGTTATCTGCACTCGATGGCCTGGGTTTTGGCCGGGGCCCGGGTAGTTTTACCGGCGTGCGTATCGCTACCGGTATTATTCAGGGGCTGGCGCTGGGTAGTCAGCTTCCCGTGGCGGGCGTCAGTACTCTGGCTGCTATGGCACAGCAGGTAATAAATACCCGCGATGTTAAGGATGTCGCCGTGGCCATAGATGCGCGCATGGGCGAAGTGTATTTTGGTCACTATCAGAATCAGCAGGGCATAGCGACGTTGGTGGGGCAAGAACAGGTGGCTTCACCCGAGACAGTCACTGAGCAAATTGATGTCACCTCTATGGCGGTAGCCGGCACCGGCTGGCAGGCGTATCCGGTGTTAACGGCTCTACTTAATGACCAGTCTGTAAATGTGTCTTATCCTTACGCGAGATTTATGTTGCCGCTGGCAGAACAAACACTAAGTACGGGGCAGGGCATGGCGGTTGATGCCATAACGCCTGAGTATTTACGCAATACGGTTACCTGGAAAAAATTGCCAGGCCGCTAGAATGCAGGCCTGGACTGGCGTGATATTTGCTGTACCTTGAGTTTAACTAACGACAGCCCACTGGCTGTCAGTATTTTGGCAATCGACAGGCGCAATCTGATTAATGGAAATTCGTCAGCACTTAATCACACCCAATGTAGAGCGCAATGCTCCGCAGTCCAAACCAGCGGCAAAATCTGCCGCGGTGGAGCGTGTTGAAAAAGCGCCAGCAAGCCGACCGGATGTCATTCAACCCCGCACCGGTGATGACACTACCCGTGCCCAGGCGGAGTCATTTCGCCAGGCTTCAGGCTATGATCAGCCCCAGGGTCCGGCTATTCTGGCCCTGGAAGCTTATGGCAGTCATGAGCGAGAAACCAAGCGGGCTGCCATACGAGAAATGATGGGGGTCGACCTTTACGCTTAATCCGCTGCATGCCTCAGTAAACTATCCTTGATTACCTTTGTCATAATCAGTAACTTGTTGATTCATGTCGATGAATCACCCTGAATTCAGTTTCTATTCAGTTTAATCTACTACACTGGGTAAGAGTAATTCAGGATTGAACCAGACCATACTGATCCATTAGTAGGCAGTGAACAGTATGATTGATCAGTCAGGCACGGAGCCGCAGGCTTTTCAGGTTCAGTTGATATGAACCATGAGCCGGATGGCTCATAAATGTTTTAGCTAAAGCAAGGAACCCTTATGTTAGTTCGTGCATTCGTCGTTATCTTTGCATTAAGCCTGTCGGCTTGTGCAATTGTTCCCGAGCCGCTACAGGTACCAGAAAACACGCCATTGGTGGGGTACAACAAGGCCGTGGTTGCAGGTGACGATATTCTGGGCAAAAGCGCTCGTTGGGGCGGCATAATTACTAACGTCGAGAATAAACCCGAGCAAACCCTTATTGAAGTGGTGTATTTCCCGCTGAATCACTATGGCAAGCCCAACGCCAGTGAAGAAACACCGGGTAGGTTTAAAGCGGTTATCAATAAATTTGTTGACCCAATCATGTTTGAAGAGGGTCGCACAGTAACCTTTGTGGGCAAGGTGGGTAAACCACTGGCCGGCATGGTGGGCGAACAACCCTATATGTTTCCGTCGTTAACGGTCGACAATTATTACAAGTGGCGTCGCCAGCGACTCTACGATACGTCTACGGTATTCTTTGATTTCTACTCCGGCTGGTATTCACCGTTCTACCATCCGTACTGGAGTCCGTGGCGATTTGGTCCGAGTGTGCGCATGATCCGTACTTACAAGGATCCCGCCTATTGGTCGGGGAGTAAGAACAATTATCGACCGCCAGCCACAAATCGCCCGAATATGAGTGCGCGCCCACAACCGCGGCAGCAACCGCCGAGTTCGCGCAACAAAGCGGTGCGTCGTCACGATCCATAGGAACTAAGTTGCCGCTTGCGGCAACGATTAGCCCGGTGCGCGGCAATGCCATGCCCGGGCAGCCTTGTGTTTATCAACAAAGGTTCAACATTTATCTCCGTCACTGCTACACTGCTGCTCAACGTAACTGAGTTACCGGGCAATGCCCTCAGGGAGTAGTAATGCACGCGTGTGAGTTTTCGATATCGTCAGGCACTATCAGAGGCATAACCAATGGCCAGCAAGGCCGGTTAGTGCTGGCGTTACACGGTTTTTTAGATAATGCCGCCAGTATGGCTTGTCTGGCACCGGCGATGAGCCAGTTCCAGTATATTGCTATTGACCTGCCAGGTCATGGCATGAGCAATCACCGCGCCCCTGGCGCCCACTACAACCAAATGGATTATATACAGGATCTGCATGAACTGGTGGTGTCTGAAGAATGGCAGGATATCGTGATTGTTGGTCATTCCATGGGCGGGATCCTGGCCAGTATTTACGCCGCCGTATTCCCGGAACGGGTGAAAGGTATTGCCATGATTGATGCCTGCGGACCGCTAACTCTGCCGCCTGAGACCAGTTCAGAACAATTACGGGCATCCATATTGTCTCGCATGCCTAAGCCAGGTCGAACTGGCAGCGCTCGTGAAGTGGATCTGGATGCGGCGGTGGCCGCACGCTGCAAAATGAGCGACATTACGGCTGAACACGCCGCCACTATTCTGCGCAGAAATATCACGGTGGGTGAAAATGGCCTCAGTGGTTGGCGCAGTGACCCGCGTTTACGCACTAAATCAACGTTACGGTTAACCGAATCACAGGCGCAAAATATTATGCAAGCTATCCAATGTCCGGTTTGGATTGGCGGAGCATCAGACAGCTTCAAGAAAATGGAAACGGCCTATGCAGAACGTAAAAGCTGGTTGAAAAACAGTCGGTTTGAACTATTCTCAGGTGGGCATCACTTCCATATGGTTAATCCGTCAGCAGTTAGCAGTGCGATTTGTCGGTTTGTTGAAGAAATGTAAACAACGGCGTTTATCTTTTGTTGATCATCCTATACTATATGCGACACGTCAGACCAGTGGTCTGACCTGGCAAATACACACAACGAGAACAATCGAGAGATTTAAGGTGACAGGAGAGCTTGGTGGAAAAAATCTGGCTTAATCATTATGACTCGAGAGTAGCGCCGGAAATCGACCCGGACCGTTACGCCTCCATTATCGACATACTCGACGAGTCTGTAGCAAAATATGGCGACAAAACAGCCTATATCAATATGGGCCAGACAATTAGCTTCAGTGAGCTCGACAGCCTGTCCCGGCAATTTGCCGCGTATCTGATGAACAATGGCTTTAAGCCCGGCGATGCCATAGCGATCATGATGCCTAATCTGTTGCAGTATCCGGTTGCTCTGTTTGGCATTCTGCGTGCTGGCATGACCGTGGTTAACGTCAATCCGCTTTATACTGCGCGAGAATTAAAACACCAGCTTAACGACAGCCAGGCCAAAGCGATCATTATCGTTGAAAACTTTGCTCATACGCTGGACAAAGTAGTGGCCGACACCGGTATTCAGGAAGTGTTGCTGACGTCTCTGGCAGACATGCTGCCGGCGCCAAAGCGCTGGGTTGTCAACTTTGTGGTGAAGCGCGTTAAAAAGATGGTGCCTGCCTATAGCCTTGCCGGTGCCAAATCATTTATGTCTGCACTGAAAGCGGGCGAAAAACTCACTTACACCCGTCCGGAAATTAACAACGAAGACCTTGCGTTTCTCCAGTATACCGGAGGGACTACAGGAGTGTCGAAAGGCGCCATGCTGACGCACCGTAATATGATTGCCAACCTTGAGCAGGTGTCAGGGCTGTTATCCACGGTTATTACGCCGGGCAAAGACTTGGTGGTTACCGCATTACCGCTCTATCATATTTTTGCATTACTGGCTAACTGCTTGTTGTTCCTTAAATTTGGCTGTCCTAACTTACTGATCACTAACCCTAAAGATATGCCCGGCTTTGTTAAAGAACTGGAAAAATACCCTTTTGCTATTTTACCGGGCGTGAATACCTTATTTAACGGCTTACTCAATACACCCGGGTTCAGCGAGCTGGACTTTTCTAACTTTAAATTTGGCCTCGGCGGCGGCATGGCGGTACAACGTCCGGTGGCTGAAAAGTGGCAAAAAGTCACCGGCACCGTGCTGCTGGAAGGCTACGGCCTAACCGAGTGTTCGCCTGTGGTGGCAGTTAACCCGCCGCAACTGGAAGCTTATAAAGGTGCCATCGGTTTACCTGTGCCGTCGACTGACATTATGCTGATAGACGACAATGGCAATGAAGTGGCGGCCGGTGAATCCGGTGAACTGTGGGTAAAAGGCCCGCAGGTAATGAAAGGCTATTACAATCGCCCCGAAGCCAGTGAGGAAATTCTTAAAGATGGCTGGCTGGCCACCGGTGATATTGCCCGTTACGATGAGGAAGGATATTTCTACATTGTTGACCGGAAAAAGGATATGATTCTGGTATCCGGGTTTAACGTATTCCCGAATGAAATTGAAGAAGTGGCAGCAATGCATGATGCTGTACTTGAAGTCGCCGCCATTGGTGTGCCCCACGATGTAAGTGGAGAGGTGGTTAAACTCTTTATTGTCAGAAAAGATGATTCACTCACTGCTGAGGCCGTTATATCACACTGCCGTACGCATCTGACGGGGTATAAAGTCCCCAAACACGTAGAGTTTAAAGAAGAACTGCCGAAAACCAATGTCGGTAAAATTTTGCGACGTGAACTAAGAAGTTAGGCCACGTCGTCAGGCCCGATTTTAAGAGTATAACCGGCCTTGGGCCGGTTTTTTATTTTATGGATTATATTTATATACAGGATCAGGAAACCCTTGATGAAGTGTGTGCCAGAGCAGCTCGCCAACCAGCCATTGCACTGGACACGGAGTTTGTCAGAACTCGCACACTGACGCCCGAACTTGGTTTGGTACAGCTTTATGACGGACATCAGCTGGTGCTAATCGATCCGCTCGCGATCGATGATATGTCGTCGCTGGTTAACCTGCTCACCAATCCGGATGTGATAAAAGTACTGCATTCCTGCTCGGAAGATTTAGAAGCTTTTCTGGCCACCTATAACGAGGTACCAACGCCCATTTTCGATACCCAGTTTGCTGCGAGTCTGCTGGGCCTTGGCGCCACCATGGGTTATGCCCGGTTAATCGAAATGCTGCTGGAAACCGAACTGGAAAAAGGGGAGTCGCGCACCGACTGGCTGGCCCGCCCGTTAACCGATAAGCAATGTCGCTACGCCGCCGATGACGTGTTATATCTGCTACCCGCTTTCCATCAGTTGTACGATATGGTGAAAGCCAAGGGCAAAGTAGACTGGGTGTTATCTGAATCAGCCTGTCTGGTCGATAAGAAAAAAGCCAGCCTGCCGCCTGAATTTGCCTATCTGCAAATTAACAATGCCTGGCGTTTATCCAGCCAGCAACTTACGGTACTGAAACACCTGGCCGCCTGGCGGGTTCGCCGGGCGCGGGAGCGCAATATGGCACTTAACTTTGTGTTTAAAGAGCCCCATTTATATGAACTGGCATTGCGCATGCCCCAGTCAAAATCGGCACTTGCCCGTATACAGAGTTTAACGCCTCAGGAACGTCGCCTGAACCCTGATATTATTCTCAATGTAGTGAATGCCGGTTTGCAGGAGTTCGATAATACGCCACCGGGAGAGCACATTGAGCGGATTTCGCGCCTGGTAGACTTTCCCGCGTATAAACAAACGCTTGCCCGGTTTAAACACGCTGTGAGTGAAATGGCTGTGGAGCACGGCGTTACAGAAGAAGTGCTGGCCTCTAAAAAACAGCTCAATCAGCTGTTAAAATACAAATGGTTTAACCTTGATGAATGTCGCCTGATGGGCCTCAAACCCGACGTGCTGACCGGATGGCGTGAACCTTTGTTTGCACCAGTAGTTAATGCGATATTACACGAAGAAAATAACTGATAAACACCATGTTGATTGCCGTTTATAAAACCGCCAAGAAAGAAGGAATGTACCTTTACGTTCCTAAAAAAGATGATTTTTCTGCCGTCCCCGAAGCACTGATGAACCGCTTTGGTCACCCGCAGCTGGTGATGATGTTGCCCGTTCACAAACGAAAAGCGCTAGGCGTAGACAAACAAAAACTGCTGGATGCCATGGATGAGCCGGGCTTTTATCTGCAAATGCCGCCTAAGGAAGAAAACTGGCTCGAGACTCATCGTACTGAGCTTGGCCTGTCACCCACATCACCTAAGTCTTAAGGGGCGATGTATGCGTAAATTATTGGCCGTACTGTTGTGTGCGGGGCTGTTATTCAGCCCTGTTTTTGCTCAGCAAGCCGACGAACAGCAAGAATTTGAACAATACAAATCCCAGCTCAAAACCGATGCCATCGACGCCGGCTTTGGCCGCCAGTTCGTTGAGAACGTGTTTGCCACTATTTATTACCGGGCTACGGTGGTTAAGGCCGATAAAAACCAGCCGGAAACGAAAATTACTCTGGATAAATATCTGAAAACCCGGGTGCCGGACTGGAAAGTAAAACAGGCCGTCACCTTGTTGGAGGAACATCAGGCGTTGCTCAATCAGGTTGCGAAAGAATACGGCGTACAGCCAAGATTTATTGTGGCGCTATGGGGCAATGAGTCAAACTTCGGGCGTATTCAGGGCAGCTACCCGGTACTTTCTGCACTGGCTTCACTGGCCTTTGAGGGCCGGCGCGAAGCGTTATTTAAAAAGCAGTTTATGGCGGCACTGACTATTTTGCAGGAAGGCCATATTACGCTGAAAGATTTCAACGGCTCCTGGGCCGGCGCTATGGGCCAGAGCCAGTTTATACCCACATCCTTTTTGCAATATGCGGTCGATTACGACGGTGATGGTCGCAAGGATATCTGGGGCACACCGGCAGACGTTTTTGCCTCCATAGCTAACTTTCTGGCTTCCGAAGGCTGGCAGGATGATCAGACCTGGGGACGCCAGGTAAGTGTAAGCAGCGGTTTCGACTACACGCTGGCCGGACTGGATCGAGCTAAGTTTAAACCGCTGTCTTTCTGGCAGGAGCAGGGCGTTCGCCGTTTCAACGGCAACGATTTACCGCAGGTGGACATCAATGCTTCGCTGATCATGCCAGACGGTAAAAATGGCCGGATATATCTGGTTTATCAAAACTTCCATACGCTGATGAAGTGGAACCGGTCGAGCTATTTTGGTGTGTCTGTTAGTTACCTTTCAGAGCGCATCAAGCAGGGGAACTAATATGTATCAACATACTACTTTGGCGGGCGAACGCATTGACCTGCCGGTTGGCAAGGTTGTTTGCGTGGGGCGTAACTACCTCGACCACATTCAGGAGCTCAACAACGAAGTCCCGGCTGAACCCTTGTTATTTATGAAGCCAGCGACGGCGTTGTGCGAGATCAGCAAGCCACTGGTTATCCCTGCCGACATGGGCGAGTGTCACAACGAGCTGGAAGTCGCGCTGTTAGTCGCTAAGCCTTTGCGTCAGTGCAGTAGCGAGCAAATCGCAGCTGATGCATTATATGGTGTTGGTCTGGCGCTTGATTTGACGCTGCGGGACGTACAGCAAAAACTGAAAGACAAAGGTCAGCCCTGGGAGCGCGCCAAGGCTTTTGACGGGGCTTGCCCGGTCAGCAGCTTTACGCCGCTGGATGGTTCTGCCGAACTCGGTAACCTCGATTTTTCCCTGACAATAAACGGTGAAGCCCACCAGCAGGGCAATACTAAAATGATGATGCGGGATGCCTTATCGTTGCTGCGCGCCATCTCTGAGGTGTTTACACTGCAACCCGGCGATATCGTGCTTACCGGCACCCCGAAAGGCGTAGGGCCCTTGCACCCGGGTGATAGTCTACAACTTAAGATGGCACCCTGGTTTGATATTCACACGCGGGTAGGGGAATAAGGTGGAAGACCGTTTTTGGGAAACCAAGTCACTCGACGACATGAGCCGTGAAGAATGGGAAGCGATTTGTGATGGCTGTGCCAAGTGTTGCCTGCACAAGTTCATCGACGACGATGATGCCGCGGAAGCCGCGCCTACGGATTACATGGAACATCACGAAACCATTCATTACACCAGTATCGCCTGCGATTTGCTCAATACCAAAACCTGCAGTTGCACACGTTATGCTGAGCGTCAGCAATTGGTACCGGATTGCGTAAAACTAACGAAGGAAAACCTCAAGGATATTTTCTTTATGCCAACCAGTTGCGCTTACCGGCGACTGCACGAAGGTCGTGGCTTGCCTTCCTGGCATCCGCTGCTTAATCGTGGCAAAAAGACGGCAATGCACAGGGAAGGGATGTCGGTGCGTGGTAAAACAGTAGCGGAGTCAGACGCTGACCTGGACAACTTCGAAGAGTATATCGCTATCTGGCCGTTGGAAGACCTCGATTAGGGCCAGTAATGGCGTTCATCGATTAAACTGGTCAGCACTGGCAGATTTTGCTATCACTGGTACTAACACAAAGGAGTGTCGTTATGGCCTATAAAATTAATTTCTTCGCCCGTCCCATTGATTCGGACTACCGGTTGAACTGGGAAAGTCTGCTAATCGAGTTATCGCTGGCGGTTATCTGTACCACTATGGCTTTGTATGGCTGGGATAAAGGAATGCTGTTGATGGCGTATCCGGCAGGCTTTGTTGCCCTGATGTGTTTTGGCCTGGTTATCTATACCCTTATTAGCTTTATACGCTCCAGGCTTCAAAGTTAAACTCTCATTATGACCTCTGTAAACCGCCTTGCTGAGGTGTTTGGACTAGCTTTACGGCAAGCAATTTCGCGTATTGATAAAAAGCGGACAGGATGTTGTATGTGGCTTCAAGACTAGGGGCTGTTGATCTTTGCTGTACGATTTTTGGTCTATATGAAAGCATTTTAATCGCGGAGCAGTCCTGAAGGCATAGTTGTTCTACGTCAAAGGGCTGTGACAATGAGTAAAATGCTTTC
>Ga0213832_1000163_pt1 | contig 96827 bp, 83 predicted proteins | sample SWATP13_FD_161660 | JGI IMG/M metagenome (GOLD analysis project Ga0213832, IMG submission 161660) | Coastal seawater microbial communities from Marineland, Florida, United States - SWA TP1 #3 | ecosystem: Environmental > Aquatic > Marine > Coastal | place: USA: Florida | collected 2016-08-06 | reverse complement strand
TCAATCAAAAAAGCGCTGCAAGGGCAGTCAGTAGACGAAGTTTAACGAGGTAAGGTATGCCACAAATTATTTTTCTTCCACACGAAGAGTTATGCCCAGAAGGCGCTGCTATTGAAGCTCCTACAGGCGAAACCGTATTAGATGTTGCGCTTAAAAATGGTATTAGTATTCCGCATGCCTGTGAAAAGTCATGCGCGTGTACAACATGCCACTTAATTATCCGTGAAGGCTTTGACTCTTTAGATGAAAGTGATGAGCTAGAAGACGACATGTTGGATAAAGCATGGGGTCTTGAGCCTGAGTCTCGTCTTGGTTGCCAAGCAATTATTAAAGATGAAGATCTGGTAGTTGAAATTCCAAAGTATAATCTCAATATCGTTAATGAAGAGCATTAATTCTTAACGGCTTTGAATACCTAAAAACCGCTGTAGTTGCTTGGTCTCTACAGCGGTTTTTTGTTTTTTGCGGTCCGCTTTACTAGGAGGTTTTATGTCTGATTTAGTTTTTTCTGATTCGTTTATCGATGGTGACTTTTATTCTACGAGCCAGCGCTTTAGTGTAGATAACCCTGCAACCGGACAAGCAATTACTGATGTGTCTGATATTGATGAAGCTGGCGTTGAGCTGGCCATTAAAAGTGCTGACGAGGCATTTAGCAAGCTAAAACAAACAACGGCAACTGAACGAAGTGAAACGTTGCGTCGCTGGTATGAGTTGGTTATTGAGCACAAACAGCAACTTGCTGAGCTGATGACCAAAGAGCAAGGTAAACCTTTAAAAGAAGCATTGGGTGAAGTGGAGTACGGTGCTGGCTTTATTAAATGGTTTAGCGAAGAAGCCAAGCGTAGTTACGGCGACACGATTCCTGCTACAGACAGCCAACATCGTCTATCAACCATAAAGCAGCCAATCGGTGTTGTTGCTGGTATTACACCGTGGAACTTCCCAATCGCCATGATCACCCGTAAGGTTGCCCCTGCATATGCAGCGGGTTGTAGTTTTGTTATTAAGCCTTCTGAGCATACCCCTTTATGTGCAATTGCTTTGGCTTACCTTGCAGATAAAGCAGGGTTTGTAAAAGGGGCGTTAAATGTAGTGGTCTCAGAGAATGCAAAAATGGTTGGCGAAATCATGACTGAATCTGAGCGTGTACGTAAGTTCACATTTACAGGTTCAACCGCTGTAGGTAAGCAGTTACTTTCACAGTGCGCATCAACAATAAAGCAAACATCGATGGAACTTGGTGGTAATGCACCGTTTATTATTTTTGAAAATGCCGATTTAGATGAAGCTGTTGCTGGCCTTATGGGGGCTAAATTCAGAAACGCAGGGCAAACCTGTGTGGCAGCAAACCGAATTTTTGTTCAGCGTTCAGTGCTAGAGATGGTGCTTGAAAAACTCACAGACAAAGTGGCTGAGTTAAAGGTAGGCAATGGCCTAGATGACGGGGTGGATATTGGCCCATTAATTTATCCTAAAGCAAAACAAAAAGTGCAAACACTTGTGCAAGATGCAGTAGATAAAGGGGCGTCATTAATTGGTGATAACAGCGAGCTTGAAGGTAGCTTTCAAGCGCCATTAATTTTAACTGATGTGACACCACAGATGGATATCTACCATGATGAAGTGTTTGGTCCTGTAGTAAGCATAATTGCTTTTGATGATGAACAAGAAGTCTTGCAGCTTGCTAACGATGTACCTTACGGTTTAGCTGCGTATTTTTACAGTGAAAACATCAAGCAAGTTTATCGCGTAAGCGAAGCACTTGAATACGGCATGATTGGTATTAATGAAGGCCTCATTTCAAACCCAGTAGCGCCATTTGGTGGTGTAAAGCAATCTGGTCTTGGCCGTGAAGGTGGTCATCAAGGATTAAATGAGTACCTTGAAGAAAAGTATCTTTGCATTAAGGTCTAATCTCACGCGAAATAAATTTCACGCCTACACCGGTAGGCGTCATGCTTGCATGGCGCGTTTTACAGATTTCACAATATGCACCTTCGCGTGAAATGAATTTCACGCCTACCCCCCGTAGGCGTCTTGCTTGGCGCGTTTAAATTTCTGCGCCAAACCAGTTTCACGCCGACATCTTCCCGTTTATTTCCGATAAAATGATAGCGCTGTCATTTTAGTTTTTATATGATAGGTATGAATAATAAACAAAAATGACAAGTAATACGGAAAAAATACCGTAAACTCAGGGCATAAACGAGGAGAAAGTAATGGGTTTTAAAAAGTCTGCACTCGCTGCAATGATAATGGCAGCACCTATAATGGCAAACGCGGCACTCACACAGTCGCAGGTAAATCAGTTTGCTAAAGATACCGAGTTACTGTTTTCAGTTGAAGATAACTTTCGTAACAGAGACGCGGGCTTTTTAGGAAAAATCACCCTTAACAACCGCTCTGATGTTGCGTTACCTGCAGGCGAAAGTGATTGGCAACTTTATATCCATTCGGTTCGTAAAATTTCAACAGAGCATGTCGCAGGCCTCAATGTTGAACATGTAAATGGTGACTTACATCGTCTTGTACCAACCAGCTCATTTAAAGGGTTAGCAGCAGGCGAAAGTTTAGATATTCCTTTCGATGCGCAAGTATGGATTGTTGCATACAGTGATTTTATGCCGCGTGCATTTTTTGTAGCAGGTAAGAGTAAGCCAGCCATCTTTGCCAATACAGACACTGAGGACTTTAAAGAGTTTGTTACGCCATTCACTCGTGATAACCAACTATACCGTTACAACGAACCAAAAGATTTATCCGTTTTGGCAACGGCAAAAGTGCGTTTTGAAAGAAACCAAAAAGATAAAGTCGAAGTAAATAAAGACGATGCTTTAAAACGAATTATTCCAAAACCGCAAAAAGTTGATTTTAACCGTGGCACAACAACACTTAACAGTGATTGGCAAATTAGTTACCAAGGCCAGCTTAAACATGAAGTCATGGTCTTCATGCAAGACCTGCAAGATGACTATGGAATTAGTTTAAAAGCTCAACCTGACCATATAAACCTTGGCAAAGAAAAAATCATTCGCCTAAACGTTGACCCTGCTTTAAACACAGGTAAAGCAGAAAGTTATACACTGGAAATTGACGATGATGTCATTAATATCGTGGGCAGTGATAATGCCGGTGTATTTTATGCGATGCAAAGTGTATTAAACCTAATTCCAGCAGGCAGCAAAGACTCTGCAAATTTACCACAGCTTGAATTAGAAGATGCTCCGCGTTATGGCTGGCGTGGCATGCATTACGATAACGGTCGTAACTATCATGGCAAAGAAGCCATGTTCAAACTTGTTGAGCAAATGGCTCGCTATAAAATGAATAAGCTACATTGGCACTTTTCTGAAGATGAAGGTTGGCGTCTTGAAATCCCAGGTTTACCTGAACTCACAGACGTTGGCGGTTATCGCTGTTTTGATTTAGAAGAGCGCGAGTGTTTATTAACGCAACTTGGTACGGGGCCATTTAAATCAGGCTCAGGTAATGGTTACTTAAAACGTGATGAATTTGTTGAGCTATTAAAATTTGCCAAAGATCGTCATATTCAAATTATCCCAGAAGTTGAAGGGCCTGGTCATGCGCGTGCCTCAATTAAAGCAATGGAAGCGCGATACCACAACCTGCTTGAAGAAGCTGAAAAAACAGCTAAAAATAACATCAAGTCACAGTCAGCTAATAAGGAAATTCAAAAAGTAGATATTGGCCCTGCAACACAATATTTATTGACCGATCCTAGAGACACCTCTGTGTACATGACAGTTCAAAACTACAAAGATAACTCGATGAATGTATGTATGGATTCAACCTACGCATTCTTAGATAAAGTGACCTATGAACTACAGCAGATGTACCGCGAAGCAGGTGTGCAGCTAAAAAATCTACACATAGGTGGTGATGAAGTGGGGGCTGGTTCGTGGATTGGCTCGCCGATTTGTCAGGCGCTGTTTGCTGATCCTAATAATGGTGTTGCAGGCCCTGCAGATTTAAAACCCTATTTTACTCAGCGTGTTGCGACCTTACTTGAGAAACGTGGCATCTCTCCGGGTATATGGGAAGATGGCATTATGTATGATCGTGAAAACTCGTTTAAGCGTGATGAGTTTCCAAATAAAACCTTTACCGTTAATACATGGGATAATATCTGGGAGTGGGGGGTTGCAGATAGGGCGTATCGCTTAGCCAATGCCGGTTACCAAGTGGTGTTATCGCATGGTACGCATTTGTATTTTGATCACCCGTACGAGGCAAACCCTGAAGAGCGTGGTTATTACTGGGCAACCCGTTACACCGACACCAAAAAAGCGTTCAACTACATGCCAGATGATGTGTATGCCAATGCTGATTACACACGCACTCGCGAGCCAATTGTTAATCTAGAGGCGTTAGTTGGTCGCCCGTTACCTAAGCTTGAAAAACCTGAGAATATTTTAGGTATGCAAGGTCAAGTTTGGTCAGAAACAATCCGTACCGAAGATCAAGTGCTAGCGATGATCTTCCCACGTATTTTATCGGTTGCAGAGCGTGCATGGCACAAAGCTGATTGGGAAGGGCAAAGCGTTGATAGTCAGAAACAAGCAAAAGATTGGGCGGAGTTTTCAAGTGCCGTTGGCTTAAAAGAGCTTGAAAAACTAGCTCAAGGTGGCATTAATTTACACTTGCCTGTGCCAGGTGGAGTGATTGAAAATGGTAAGCTGTATGCCAACAGCGCCTTTGCTTATTTGAGCATTGAGTACAGCCTCGATAACGGCCAAAGCTGGCAGTCTTATGCTGAGCCAGTAAAGGTTGATAGCAAGGCAAAAGTAGCTCTGCGTACTCGCTTAAATGAGCAGCAAACCAGTCGCGTTACTTTTGTTGGAGAGTAATGTTTAAGGTATTTCGCGCGAAATAAATTCGCGCCTATTATATGGCGCGTTTTTAACGGTTGCAGAGTGCGGCATCTCCGCGCGAAATAGATTCGCGCCTATTATATGGCGCGTTTTTAACGGTTGCACAATGTGTACCTTTGCGTGAGTTAAGCTCATAGCTAAAAGAAATATGTCAGCGCTGTCATTTTTGTTGCGATAGTGTTATAAATATTTAATATCAATTTTATATAATTAATCTAAATGAGCAGCATTGCAGGGCCAATGCATGCTGTGATTGGGAAACGTTATGTCAGAAACGAATAAACAAAGCAGCTTAGTGCCAATGGCAATAGTTGCGACACTGTTTTTTATTTTAGGCTTTGCCACATGGTTAAATGGCTCGTTAATGCCGTTTTTACAACAAATTTTACAGCTTTCACCGTTTCAGGCATCACTGATAATTTTCTCATTTTATATTGCAGTAACATTTACAGCGATCCCATCGGCGATGATCATTCGAAAAGTGGGCTATAAAAATGGCATGGCGCTGGGAATGGCAACCATGATGGTAGCAGGGTTATTGTTTATTCCTGCGGCTAAAACGCAAGTGTTTGCACTCTTTTTATTTGCTCAACTTGTTATGGGCGCAGGTCAAACTTTGCTACAAACAGCCGTTAATCCATACGTAGTGAGAATTGGACCAGAAGAGTCCGCGGCAGCACGCGTGAGTGTCATGGGGATACTCAACAAAGGAGCTGGGGTTATTGCACCGATTGTTTTTACCGCGCTGATTTTAAGTGATTTTACGGGGTTTGTTGGTAAAGAATTAAGCCAAGCTGATATCGATGCCATGGCAAATGGTTTAATACTCCCTTATTTAGGAATGGCGATTTTTATTGGTGTACTCGGTTTTGCCGTCACTAAAATGCCATTACCAGAGCTAATCGACGATGCTGATGAGCAAAAACCAGGGCAAGTAAAGGAGGCGCTGAGCCACCCAAGCCTTGCGTTAGGGATTGTTGCATTATTCGTTTATGTAGCTGTTGAAGTAATTGCTGGCGATACAATTGGCAGCTTCGCACTTTCATTAGGTGTTGAAAAGTATAGTGTTATGACTTCATACACTATGGGGTGTATGGTATTGGGTTACTTTTTAGGAATTTTATTAATTCCACGTATATTGTCGCAGCAAGTTGCACTAACAATTTCTGCGATTTTGGGTTGTGCGCTTACAATAGCAATTGTTACAGTAAGCAATGAGTCTGTTTTTATTTCAACATTACTAGGCCTAAAATCGGTACTTCCTGATACCTTATTACTCATCGCTGTGCTAGGCTTTGCTAATGCGATTGTTTGGCCAGCAGTGTGGCCGTTAGCATTATCAGGTTTAGGCAAACTAACGAGTGTAGGCTCGGGCTTACTTGTGATGGGTATAGCCGGTGGTGCATTTGGCCCGTTATTTTGGGGTTTGGCAAGTGGCGGAGTTAAAAGTGCTGACGCCCAACAGGCAGCCTATATTGTGATGTTGCCTTGTTATTTATTTATCCTTTTCTATGCTTTAAAAGGGCATAAAATGAAAAGTTGGAAGTAATAATAAGCTTAAGGTTAAGTTATACAAATACTAACCTTGAGCTGTGAAAAGCATTTCTAGTAAATAGAAATAATCCCGTGTGTAATGCCACCGAAAGGTGGCATTTTTTTGTCAAAGCTAAACGGTACGTAAATTGATGTAAAACTGCTTCACAGAATAAGAGAGCTTTCCCCGTTTTTGTCGATTTTTCCGTTGTATCCGTTCATTTTTATGATCCAAGGCCAATAATCTCAAGATTTTCTACGGCTTAGTCAACTTAGCCAAATAGCTATTTATCAAATCAAGTCTTTGTTCCTCAAACATTATCCAAGCTTATTAAAAAAGCAAGGTGCTTACTAAATGAATGGAAGGGATGGAAATCAGGGGAACGCATTGAGATGAGTACTTGTGGATATGATGCTTTGCTGGATAACACGTTAAGGAATACCCAGCCATTTTACCTAATTAAAAATTTAGATGAATTTAAAACGCCATCGAATATGGTAATATTCGCAAATACAGCAGATAAGTGAAATGGTATAGGCAATAGAGCCTTTATCAAGTAGCTATTAGTAAAAGCTTTAGAGCAGGGTAAGCTCTAGAGCCCCTAAAAGGATTAAAATGAGATATTTAGTAACAGGTGCAGCTGGTTTTATAGGCTCTGCGGTTATACGCCATATCATTGAAAACACAAAAGACTCCGCTATTAATGTTGATAAACTGACTTATGCAGGTAATTTAGAGTCATTGAAATCGGTTGATTCGAGTGAGCGTTATACTTTTGAGCAGGTAGATATCTGTGACCGTGAAGAACTTGATCGCATTTTTAGGCAATATCAACCAGATGCTGTGATGCACTTGGCTGCGGAAAGCCATGTTGATCGTTCAATTACAGGCCCTGCAGAGTTTATTCAAACAAATATAATCGGCACCTATAATTTACTTGAAGCTGCTCGCCAGTACTGGAATACATTAGAAGGTAACGCTAAAGAAAAATTTAGATTTCATCATATTTCGACAGATGAAGTGTATGGTGATCTGCCACACCCTGCAGACCTTGCTCTGGAAGAAAATGAGCAGCAACCTCAGAGTTTGCCATTATTTACAGAGCAAACAGCTTATGCACCAAGTAGCCCATACTCTGCAAGTAAAGCATCGAGTGATCATTTAGTAAGAGCTTGGGCTCGTACCTATAATTTTCCAACAATTGTCACCAATTGTTCAAATAATTACGGCCCTTATCATTTTCCTGAAAAGCTTATTCCATTAGTGATATTAAATGCTTTAGAAGGGAAAGAGCTGCCGATTTATGGCAAAGGTGATCAGATCCGTGATTGGTTATATGTAGAAGATCATGCCCGTGCCTTATATAAAGTAGTGACAGAAGGAAAAGTCGGAGAAACTTACAATATTGGCGGGCATAATGAAATGCAGAATATAGAAGTCGTAAAAATGATTTGCGATCTTTTAGATGAGTTAGCGCCAATTAAACATAAAGAGCTGAAATCGAAAGAGGGTGAATTATTAACTACATATTCTTCACTTATAAAGCATGTAAATGACCGCCCAGGTCACGATAGACGTTACGCTATAGACTCAACCAAAATGAGCAAAGAGCTTAATTGGAAGCCACTTGAAACATTCGAAACTGGCCTTAGAAAAACGGTACTGTGGTACTTAAATAACCTCGACTGGTGTCAAAATGTGCAAGATGGTTCCTACCAACGAGAACGCCTTGGTGAAATAAACCTCAACAAAACGGAGCAATAATATGAAAGGGATTATTCTAGCTGGGGGGTCTGGCACACGCCTATATCCTTTAACTCGTGGTGTTTCCAAACAATTACTGCCTTTATATGATAAACCTATGGTTTATTACCCATTATCTACTTTAATGTTGGCTGGAATTAAAGATATTTTAATTATAACCACGCCAGAAGACCTTCAGAGTTTTCAGCGAATTTTAGGTGATGGCTCAGATTTTGGTATTCAACTAGAGTATGCAGTACAGCCTAACCCTGAAGGGCTTGCCCAAGCATTCATTATCGGTGAAGAGTTCATTGGTAACAGTTCTGTGTGTTTGGTTTTAGGTGATAATATCTTTTATGGTCAAGGTTTCCCTAAAACATTAGCGAGTGCAAGTCATCGTGAAAGTGGTGCAACTGTATTTGGTTATCATGTTAAGGATCCGGAACGTTTTGGAGTCGTTGAGTTTGATGAGAACTTAAAAGCTATTTCTATTGAAGAAAAACCAGCTAAACCAAAATCTAATTTCGCTGTTACAGGGTTATATTTTTACGATAATTCAGTCGTTGAGAAAGCTAAAAAAGTAAAGCCTTCATTACGAGGAGAATTAGAAATAACCAGTATTAACCAGATGTATTTAGAAGAAGGTACACTGCATGTCGAGCTATTGGGTCGAGGCTTTGCTTGGCTCGATACGGGAACACATGAAAGTCTTCATGAAGCCTCTAATTTTGTACAGACAATTCAACATGTCCAAGGGCTTAAAATTGCCTGTTTAGAAGAAATTGCATGGCGTAATAACTGGTTAACGGCAGAACAAATACTTGCGCTGGCGGAGCCAATGAAAAAAAATGAGTATGGTAAGTACCTTGTACAATTAGTCAGTAATTAAGTTCATGCACGACAAGAAAAAAATTAAAAGTGGTTTTATTTGGAGTGCATTAGATAGTTTAGGCACACAAGCAATAGCTTTAGCTACAAGCTTAGTTCTGGCTAATATCTTAGGTCCAGCAGTATTTGGTTTAATTGCCATGCTAGCGATATTTATTGCGGTTGCTAATGTGTTTATTAATAGCGGGTTCAACGCTGCATTGATACGAAAGACAGACAGAGATGAGTCTGATTTTGCGACTACTTTCTATTTCAGTCTTGGTGTATCCATAGGCTGTTACCTATTACTATTTTTCTGCGCCCCTTATATTGCCCAATTCTATCAGCAGCCAGAGCTAACTACACTAACCAGAGTTATTGCACTTGTTGTCGTGATTAATACTTTTTCGGCAATTCCCATTGTCAAACTCAGTGTAAGCTTAAACTTTAAAACGCAAGCTAAGTGCAATTTCATTGCACTTACTTGTAGCAGTCTATTAGCATTGGCTTTGGCTTATTTTGATCATGGTGTATGGGCATTAGTGGCTCAACAACTAGCATTAGCAATCATCAATGTATTGATGCTAAATATTTTGGTGCCATGGAGGCCTAAGCGCAAGTTTTCTAAAGAATCCTTTAAAAACCTATTTGGTTTTGGTTCAAAGCTACTTTTATCTGGCCTGTTAGATACTATTTACAATAATATTTATAGCCTAATTATCGGTAAGCAGTTTACAGCCGTTCAGCTTGGTTTATTCAATCAAGCGAATAGATTGTCTAGCTTACCTGCGGTTACTTTGACAGGGGTAATTCAAAAAGTTACTTTTCCTATGTTAAGTGCGATACAACACGATACGAAGAAACTTGATGCATCCTACTTATTAACTTTGCAATTTGCTGCAGTAGTCATATTCCCTGTTATGTTTGGTTTATGCATTATTGCCAAGCCGTTGATTGAAATCTTATTAGGGCAAGAATGGCAGGGTACTGCAGAGCTCGTCAGTATCATTACAATGGCGTTAGTGCTTTATCCAATTCATGCTATTAATTTAAACATGTTACAAGTGAAGGGACGTTCTGACCTCTTCTTAAAATTAGAAATAATTAAGAAGATAACGATTACCTTAATACTTGTTGTGACGGTACCTATGGGTATTAAAGCAATGTGTATAGGTATGGTTGTCAGCTCTTACTTGGCATTGTTTATCAATACTTACTACACAGGTAAGCTTTCGAGCTTAACGGCTTATAAGCAGCTGATAGCCTTGCTTCCGATTGCGCTTATTACCGCTTTTTCGGCCTTTTTAGGATACAGCGTTGGTATGAACTTCAGCAGCAATATTATTCAAATTATCACTATGTTAGGTGTTGCTCTAGGAAGTTATATTCTAATTCTAATTCTGATGCAGCGATCATTGCTTATTGCCTTAAAAAACACATTAAAAAATTAACCCTATATGGAGTCATTATAAATGATTGCCTTAAACAACCCTGTTAAACCTAACTTAAAAAAGCTCCAAAAATTACTCGAAAAAATAAATGATAATAGTTGGTTCACTAATTTTGGGCCTATGCATAAAGAATTAACTGAAAAGTTAGAGGATTATTTATGTGTAGAAAACCTTTTACTGACAAATAATGGTACGTCAGCACTTCAAATCGCAGGTAGGGCACTTAACAGCCACTCTCTAATCTCAACACCATTTAGCTTTGTAGCTACTGTTAGCGCTTTTAAATGGCAGAAAGATGAAGTGGCATTTGCGGATATTGACTCAAGTAGTTTAAATATTTGCCCAGATGCAATTAAAGCTGCTTATGAACAAGGCTGTAAAGCTGATACTTTAGTTGCTACACATGTGTATGGAAACCCCTGTGATGTTCTTAAATTAAAAGATCTTGGCGAACAAAAAGACTTTAAAATTATTTATGATGCCGCGCATGCTTTTGGTGTGAAAATCAATGAACAATCAATTTTAAAGTATGGGGATGCGAGTACATTGAGTTTTCATGCAACCAAAGTTTTTCATACGGTTGAAGGTGGAGCTGTTATTTTTAAAGATAAAGACAGTTATGAAAGAGCTGAGCGACTCATTAATTTTGGTTCTAACCCAAGTGATTCGAACCATGTTGGCATAAATGCAAAAATGAATGAGTATCAAGCAGCTGTTGGTTTGGTTAACCTTGAAGAAATAGATGATGTGCTTGATCATAGAGCTGAATTATTTCATGCATATAGACAAGGTTTAAAGGATGTAGTTAAGTTACCTACTTGGCACCCAGAAGCAAATGCCAATGGTGCTTATATGCCAATCTTGTTAGACAGTGAGAAACAGCTAAAGAAAGTGACTCAAGCATTAGAAGAAAATAACATTCAAAGCCGCAATTACTTTGCTCCTTCATTAGACCGAATCTTTGTAGATGAACACAATTACGGAACGTCCAATAGCTTAAAAGCATCAGAAAGTATCTTGTGCTTGCCTTTACATGCGCATTTAAAACTACACGATATTACAACCGTTATCGAAAATGTAAAAAAAGGATTGTAGAAAATATGGCTTTTTATACACAAATTGAATTAGAAGCTTTGGGATTCAAGCATGTAGGTAAGAATGTCAAATTGTCAAAATTAGCATCTATTTACAATGCGGCAAACATAGAAATTGGCGATAACAGTAGAATCGACGACTTCTGCGTTTTATCAGCGGGAAAAGAGGGGATTAGCATAGGCAAGTACGTGCATATTGCTGTTTATACGTCATTGATAGGTGCAGGAAGAATTACGATGGAAGACTATACATGTCTATCATCAAGATGTTCAGTCTACTCTAGTAATGATGACTATTCAGGCGAATATATGACGAACCCAACGGTTCCAAGTCAATATACCAATGTAAGTCATGCACCGGTTACAATCAAAAAGCATAGTTTAATTGGAGCTGGAAGCATTATTTTGCCAGGGGTGATAATTGAAGAGTGCGTTGCAGTTGGTTCTCTATCTTTGGTCAATAAATCTCTTGAGGCTGGTTTTGTATATGCAGGGCAACCCGCTAAAAAAATCAAGCAACGCAGCAGAAATTGTGAAACGCTGGAAAATGAATTATGTTCGAAAAACTAGTCGCACCTTGCGAGGAAGAGGTTACTAAACACTGGTTATATGCTGACCAAGTTTTCACTTCGATTATTTGCACAACATTTAATCAAGAAAGCTATATCCGCGATACAATAGAAGGATTTCTAGCTCAAGTTACAGAGTATCGGTTTGAGATTATTATTCACGATGATCTCTCTACTGATAACACGCGGGCTATCATCCAAGAGTACCAGCAAAAATACCCATCAATAATTAAACTCATACTACAAGATGTAAATCAGTTTTCGATCAACATTAACTTGCCTTTCAAACATTCGTTAGCAATTGCGCAAGGAGAATATGTTGCCCTTTGTGAAGGGGATGACTTTTGGGTGGATCGTTGTAAGTTGCAGAGGCAGATTCTGGAACTTAAAAAACATAGCGATCTGAACCTATGTGTACACAATGCATACATTATAAACTCTGAAGAGGAGCCACACTCTTCATATCAGTTTCCTACACGAAAAGAAGCTACTCATATCATTGATTATGCTGAAATATACAAAGTACACTCACAGTTTTGCCCAACAGCATCAATGTTTATAAGAAAAAGTGTCTTGGATAACTTACCTAGTTTTTTTTATGATGCGCCAATCGGAGACTTTTTCTTGGAGGCTTTCTCTGGGATTAATGGGATTGTTTATCTACATGAAAAAATGAGTGTCTACAGACGTGAAAGTCAGAACTCCTGGTCTTCTGAAACAGTAAATAATACCGTGAAATTAAAAAAGCATAACTTACGCATGATAGAGTCTCTAGATAAACTAGAGCGTTACCTTGAGCCTGAATATTCTCGTAATGTAAAAATAAGAAAACAATACATATTTGGCCAATTATGTACTCAAAGCGTGTTGCAAAATAAATATTTAGAGTCAGTGAAATACTTTAATAAATATCGTGCACAAGGCGCAGCTTTTAAATCACTGTTAAGTTTACTGTATCGTTGTTCTAAAACGCTATTTATGAGACGTGCATTTTAGGTATTACAGCTTCAACAAAAACTAACCAGCAGCGAAAAGGCTACTTAGTATCTAAGTAGCCTGAAAATGACATTACATTTAGTATTAGGGCTTAGAGCTTATTTTTAGGAGGAAAGCTTTTAATCTTACAGCTACAAAAACGCTACTTTTAAAGAGAGAGTTTTGCCGACATTGCGCACTTCAAAGAAGTTTAAAGAGTAAGTGAAATTTAATTTGATAAATAAGGATATTTATAGAGGAAAAAGTGGGGCGACTGATGGGGCTTGAACCCACGACAACCGGAATCACAATCCGGGGCTCTACCAACTGAGCTACAGCCGCCACTGAGACACACCTCGATTGGTGTGGCGCGCATATTACATAATTAATATCACCTTGTGAAGCCCTAAATAGAAAAAACTATAAAAAAGTTTCTTTGCTCGGAAAATTCAGAAATGCTCATGCAGTCAGGTGGCATTCAGTTTTGCAGATTAGACTTTCGCCCTCTGCAATAGAGCAATCACTCATTTTTAATCAGTCTGTAATTTAATGATTTTTTAACCAAAGATCATATATAATTTATACAGCGTTATGCTAAAAATGAACTTCAGGAGAGAACATGGATACTATAATGAACTGGATCAATGAGAATTCAGGTTTAATCATACATTACGCCATTCAGGGTGTGTTGGCGCTAATTATTTTTCTTATCGGTGGCCGTATCGCCAAATTTTGTGAAGGGTTAACTGAAAAAGCTTTCGACAAGAAAAAAGTGGATAAAGCGGTAGGTTCATTTGTAGCAAGCATTGTGTATGCGATCGTATTTGCTGCAACAATCCTAATGGCACTTTCGCAACTAGGTATTGAAACAACATCATTCATCGCTATTTTAGGTGCGGCTGGTTTAGCGGTTGGTTTAGCGCTACAAGGTTCATTATCTAACTTTGCATCAGGTGTACTAATCATTTTACTTCGCCCTTTCAAGTCAGGTGACTACGTTGAGGCTGGTGGCAAAGCAGGTACGGTTAAAAAGATTGAGATCTTCTCTACAGAGTTACGCACGCCTGATAACAAAGTGATTATCATGCCAAACTCAAAAATCATGGGCGATGCCATTATTAACTACTCACGCGAATCAACACGTCGTATCGATTTAGTGATTGGTGTTGGCTACGATGCAGATCTAAAAGAAGCAAAAGCAGTGCTAAAATCAGTGCTTGATAAAGAAGAGCGTCTACTTAAAGACCCTGCTTATACCGTTGCTGTGTCTGAACTTGCCGATTCAAGTGTTAATTTTGTGGTGCGTCCATGGGTCAACTCGTCTGATTACTGGCCGACCTACTTTGATCTTGTAGAAAACATTAAGATCGCATTAGATGATGCAGACATCACTATCCCATTTCCGCAAATGGATGTTCATTTGCATAAAGAAGACGCAAGCGTCAAATAAAAAGCAGTAAAGGTTATTTTTTAATGAAATTAAAAGCTTTATCAATTCTAGTTGCAGCATCAGCTGCAACTAGCGCATTCGCAGCTGACGAAACTAAAACGTGGGATGTAACCAGCGAACTGGGTGCAATTATCACTAGCGGTAATACTGAAACAACCACATTAAAAGGCGGTATTAAGGTATTACACAATCTTGAAAGCTGGAATAACGAATACAAACTTGACGGTCTTTATAAAGAAGATGAAGTTGAGAATGATGCGGGCGAAAAAGAAACGCAGCGTACTAATGAAAAGTACTCATTCTCTGCGCAAGGTAACTATAAATTAAACGAAAAGCACTCACACTTATTCATCTACGGCTCGCACGTATCTGATTATTTTGGTGCATATCGTAACGAAACAGTTATCTCCGCAGGTTACGGTTTACGTTTAATCGACCGTTCTGACATGTGGCTGAACGCTGAAATTGGTCCTGGTTATAAATACTTCCAATACCCTGATGACAGCACGGAAATGGATGATAACGGTAACTCACTTGCTGGTGAACGTGAAGGTGAAGTCATTGCGTTAGGTAAGGTTGATTACAACTGGCAAATTTCAGAAAGTGCACGTTTTACTCAGCTTGTATCTGTGGAGTACGGTGATACAAATACCAAAACACGCTCTGAATCAGCTATTTTGGCGAAAATCAACGGTTCACTACAAATGAAAGTGGCGTATAACATCACCCATAACTCAGATGTAGCAGACGACAAAGAAAATACCGATACAGAAACATCATTAACGTTAGTTTATAGTTTCTAAGCGCTTTATTTTAAGATTGAATGGGTAAACTTGTTTACCCATTTTTTTTGCTTAAAAAATGATGTAGTATGCGGCGGTTAATCTTTATTTTCTTAGAAGGGAAACTTTGTGAAGTTTTTTAGGCTTGTAATCGCTCTTTTTATGTCGCTTTTATTTATAACAGAAGCGCACTCCGTCACTCCGACCAAGCAGCAAATTGAACAATTTAAAAAGCTACCTAAATCACAGCAAGAAGCTATAGCAAAGAAATATGGCTTGGATATAAGCATGCTGGATTCTACCAATAAGGATGGCGAGTCGCTTGACGATGAGAATAACAGCTCAGTGATGCCAAGAGATTTATTCGGTGAGAAAAAAGATAATAAAGAAGAACTCACGGATGAAGAAAAATTCAAACCTCAACCTGATGAGCTTAAGCCTTTTGGTTATGAGTTGTTTTCAGGTGAACCAACAACATTCGCGCCAACAGAGAACGCACTGGTACCAGACACCTATATTGTAGGCTCTGGTGACACATTAACGGTTAACCTATTTGGTAAAGAAGCTTCAACTGAAGAGGCAACGATTGACCGTGAAGGGCGCTTAACGGTTGGTTCGCTTAAGCCTGTGACTGTTGCAGGTATGCAGTATGCTGATGTAGTTCAGTTAATTAAAGCAAAAGTTCAGCAAGAAATGATTGGTGCAGAAGCATTTGTATCAATGGGTAAAACACGTTCGATTCGAATCATGGTGTTAGGTGAATCTTATAAACCAGGCGCTTACACGGTTCCTTCACTTGCTTCGATTACCCACGCTCTTTTTGTTAGTGGTGGTATTTCAGAAATTGGTTCGTTACGTAATATACAACTAAAAAGAGCGGGCAAAACGGTCACTACACTTGACTTATATAACCTACTTATTAAAGGTGACAGTAGTAACGATGTAATCTTAAAACCTGGCGATGTGGTATTTATTCCGCCTGTAGGTATGCAAGTTACTGTTGATGGTGAAGTACGTCGCCCTGCTATTTTTGAATTGAAAGAAGGCGAGTCTAGTCAAGATCTTATTGCTATGGCAGGTGGTTTTAGTGCCGCTGCATTTCCTCAAAAGTCAGTGGTAGAACGTTATACAGGTCACAGCTCAAAAACTGTATTGCAATTAAACCTATTCGATAAAAACGCCTATACACCAAAAAACGGTGACACAGTAAAAGTGCCTTCATCAAGCCAAGAGCTAGATGATGCGGTGACTCTAATTGGTGCGGTTTCTCACCCAGGTAACTATTCATGGCATGAAGGTAAAACGGTTAGCCAGTTATTTAACTCGCTTAAATCTGATTTACTGCCAATTGCTGATTACGATTACTCACTCATTGTACGTGAAATCAATGTCCGTGGTGATATTGAAGTCCATCAGTTTTCTCTTTTAGATGCAGTAAATGGTAAGCAAGATTTAGAGCTTAAGCCGCGTGATATCGTTGTGGTATTTAGCCGTTTTCAATCAATTGAAAGTGAAGAAAATGCTTTAAACACAATGGCACTTACTAAAGAGCAGTTAAAGCAGCAAGAAAAAATCAGATTATGGGATGAATACGAAGAGCGTAAGTTTTATGAATTCATCGACTTAGGCTCGTCATTCGATAAAGAATTAGCACTTAGTGTCGCTGAAGAAGAAGAGGAAGAAGTTTTATCAATTACAGAAATGCTCACAAACAAAGATGAGTTAGAAGATGATGAGTATGCTGTGTTTAGCCGTAAGAAATTACTAAAACCAATTTTAGCCAAGTTAAATCAACAAGCAACTAAAGACAGTGGCTTGCAGATTATTGGTGTGCGTGGTGAAGTATTTTACGAAGGCGTTTATCCGATGCCTGTTAATGCAGACGTACACGATGCGGTTGCAGCTGCTGGTGGCTTAAAAGAGTCTGCTTTTTTACAAAATGCTGAGGTAACGCGATACACAGAAAATTCAGACTTACAGCATATTAGTATTGATTTATCGACCTTAAATACAAAACAAGGGACAGAGCATTTTGCTTTAGAAAGTAAAGACACAATTAATGTTTACCCAATTCCTAATTGGCAGCAAGACAGAAAAATTAATATTCTTGGCGAAGTTAAATTCCCAGGTATTTACAGTATTGCAAAAGGTGAAAGCTTATCGAGCGTAATCAAACGTGCCGGCGGCTTTACTGATTTTTCTTTCCCTGAAGGGGCGGTATTTACCCGTGAAGCAATCAGACTACAACAACAGCAGCAATTAAATAAAATATCAGAAGACTTACGTCGTGATATTGCGTCTAAAAGTTTCAATAACTCAATTACTGATGCATCACTTTCTTATCAAGATATGGATAGCTTGATTAAAGACTTAGCTAAAGTGAAAGCGGTTGGCCGACTGGTTATCGATTTACCAGCCATTGCCAGTGGTAAACGCGATTTACAAGTTGAAGACAGCGATGTGTTGTATGTTCCTTCAAAACGTAACAGTGTTGATGTTGTGGGTGAAGTAAACTTCTCAGGTTCGCATTTATATCAAAATGAACTGAGCTTAGATGATTACCTAACACGTAGTGGTGGATTAAAACCGCGTGCTGATGAAGACCGTATCTATATTATTAAAGCCAGTGGTCTAGTCGAAGTACCAAACCGAGGTTCTTGGTTTGCGGTTAATAACGACTTTGAGCTATCACCTGGGGACACAATTGTGGTACCTCTTGATACCGATTACATTGATAACTTAACTCTTTGGAGTTCAGCAACACAAATTATGTATCAAATGGGTGTAGCAGTTGCAGCAATCAGCTCATTAGGTAACTAGACTATTTGATGAAAGCTTATGTAATCAAATTACTTAAACGTGTAATAGAGCAACTTCAAGTTGCTCTATTACCTTTATGCAGTAAATCACCAATACTGTCTGGGTTGTATTTTACTTTTTTCTCACGAGATTTTTTTTACGAGCACCAAGCAATACTTAAAGCTCGTCTTGCATATAACAATCAACAAGGCATGCATGGTAAATCAAGTGCCTTATTAAGACGCAATATACACCGCTTAGAAAAGGGGCTCATAATGCAGCCTAGGCGTAGTGTCTTTGCACTCGATTATTTAACAGAGACATTAGCGGCTTACCAACTTGCAGTAACCCAATCAAATGTGGAACAGTCAGAGTTGCAATGGGCAACGGATGTCCTCAGCGAGTACTTTTCTGTTGTAGATAAACAGCATTCAACTGTTGCAAAAAATTATGCTGTCTTTCAGCAGCTATCAACGGCACATAGCGGCTTGAAAAAGCCGTACGCTTACCAGCAAAAAGAGCCACACCAAGTTAGCTATGAGCAGTTTTTAGCGTTAACCAAGTTTCGTACCTCTGTACGTTGGTTTGAGCAAAAGCAAGTTGAGCTAGAAAAAGTTGAAAAAGCACTCGCTGCTGCACTGCAAGCGCCGAGTGCGTGTAATAGGCAGCCTTTCGAATTTTATTCTATTACAAAACAACCTTTGCTTAATAAACTGGCTAACTTACCAGGTGGGACGGCAGGGTTCGCAGACAATATTCCACATTTGATCGCCGTCGTTGGAGATTTATCGTATTATCCATTTTCGCGAGACCGGCATGTGATATATATAGATGGCTCGCTTGCATCCATGCAGTTTATGCTAGCACTTGAAACTTTAGGGTTGAGTAGTTGTCCTATCAACTGGCCTGAACTTATCACTTTAGATAAACGAGTCGCTAAGTTACTTGATTTACCGCAGTACAAGCGAGTTGTGATGTTCATTGCTGTAGGCTATCCCGCTAATTCAGGAATGATACCTTATTCAGATAAAAAGCAAGCGAAAGATATTTTAAAGCAGCTTTAATGCTTGAAAATTCGTTATATCGACAGCTATTTTCCTGCTTGATATACTCAAGCAAATTTAAATTTAAGGAGTTTTCATGAAAAAAAATAAAGGTTTCAGTTTAATGGAACTAATGATAGTGCTTATCATTCTTGGGCTATTAGGTTCTTTGGTTGCTCCTAAATTATTCTCAAAAGTAAGCTCATCGAAAATTAAAACTGCGGTTGCACAAATGCAGATGTTTGAAACAGCTATCGACACGTATCGTTTAGATATGGGCACCGTGCCACCAACATTACAAGCATTACGTAGAAGCGAATCGGCAAGTTGGGATGGTCCTTACCTACCAAAAGACATTCCGCTAGACCCGTGGGGCAAAGAATATATTTATAAAGTACCGGGTGAAAACGGTGCACCTTATACCATCATGAGTTATGGCCTAGATGGGCAACCGGGTGGTGAAGGTGAAAATGAGGATGTGATTCATAAATGATCGATCTTAGCCAATTACTTGCTGAGCAATTTAAAGTATCTGCCGCTGACATAGACAAAGCAAAGTCATATCAAAGTAGATACGATGGTAGGCTAGAGCAAATTTTAGTTAATATGGGCTGTTTAACTGAAGATGATTTAGCCCCTTTGTACAGTAAGTTATTAGGCTATCCGCTGTTTTCTGTCGATGACTATCCTAATTGGCAACTTCCTGAAGGGGTGGATGTAACACTACTTCAATCGCTCAAGGAACTAGATTGCGTATTACTTGAGGTGGGCGATGTATGGACTTTAGCCTGTAAGGACCCGCTTTCGTTATCGCTGGCACAGTTTATCCAGCAGCATGATGTCGATGTCAACATACTTGTTGCAACTGAGTCACAGCTACAAACCTTCTTTTACGAGATTCAAAGTACCTCAGAAAATAATATTGAGGATGATGAACTCACAGGTGATGAAGAGGCCAGATTAAGAGAGCTTGCTTCAGAAGCACCAACAGTAAACCTGTTAAACTCATTGATCACCAAAGCGCTGGCAAGAGGCGCGTCAGATATGCACCTTGAGCCGCATCAAGGGCGCTTTCGTGTGCGCTATCGAATAGACGGTGTGTTACATGAAGTAGATAAACTTGCGCCTAAAATGCAGTTACCTATCACAACGCGTCTAAAGATCTTATCAGGCATGGATATCGCAGAAAAGCGTCGTCCTCAAGATGGTAAAATAGAACTGCGTATCGCTAACCAAGAGCTTGATATACGTGTTTCTGCTTTACCGCTTAATGATGGTGAAAGTATTGTTTTACGTTTCTTATTAAAAGACTCAATTCGCTATGATATGTCGGTACTTGGTCTGTCTAATGATACACAAAATCTTATTCAGCAAGACCTACGTAAAACAACAGGGGTTATCTTACTTACGGGCCCCACAGGTTCAGGTAAAACAACAACCCTTTACACGTTCTTAAATGAACTTAACCGCCCTGATGTAAAAATTATCACACTTGAAGACCCTGTGGAGTACCAACTAGAAGGCGTAAACCAAGTACAAGTTAATAACGATATAGGGTTTAACTTTGCTGCGGGTTTACGTTCAATAGTACGTCAAGATCCAGACATTATCATGGTCGGTGAAATACGTGATGCGGAAACCGCTCGTATCGCTTTGCAATCAGCATTAACAGGGCACTTAGTATTCAGTACCGTGCACACCAATGACGCAGCAAGTGCTTACACCCGTTTGCTCGATTTAGGTGTTGAAGAGTTTTTACTTAATGCGGCACTGGTATCTGTTGTTGCTCAGCGTTTGGCTAGACGCCTATGTCAGCACTGTGCGACACCTTTAGAAGATACAAGCGAATTACTTGCCCAGTATCCGCTAGAACAAGTTGCTAAAAATGCCGCAATCAGTGAATTAAACATCAAGCAAGCTGTTGGCTGCGAACATTGTAATCACACCGGCTTTAAAGGCCGAATTGCGATTAACGAATATTTGCGATGCGATGACGAAATCAAGCAACTGCCTAAAAATGATCAATTTATTTCTAAAGCACAAGCCCATAATGCGCAATTGAAGCGCCGTAACCTGATGCAAGATGGTTTGTATAAAGTGGTTACTGGCGTGACCACCATAGATGAAGTATTGCGGGTTGCAGGCTAATGGAATTTGAATATAAAGCCATTGATAACCAAGGGGCGCGGCATCAAGGTGTCGTCAATGCTGCCAGCCAAGCCGAGGCACAAAAAAAACTCCTCGCAGATGGTTTAAATGCATTATCTATTAAGCCTATAGCAAGTGCTTCAAGCATCAGTAGTTTATTTTCACAAAAAGTAAACTTGGATCAGCTCGAGTTTTTTACCAGTGAGTTGGCGCTTTTGCTCGAAAGTGGCATACGTGTTGACCGCGGTATCGATATCATTAAAAAAGCAAATGGTCACCCAGCATTAACACGGCTATTGAGTCAAATCTCGGCTTCTTTAAAAAAGGGCTCGTCACTGAGCGAAGCCTTTTCAGAACATGAGCATTTATTTGGACCTTTATATATTAGCTTACTGAAAATAGGTGAAACCTCGGGTAACTTACCAGAGGTGCTTAATCGCCTATCAAACGATTTGAAGTTCCAAAAAGACCTTCGCACACAAATTAGTACCGCGTTAACGTATCCAAGCGTTATCTTTTTTGTGTGTATTATGGCGGTTTACTTTGTGCTTACCTTTATTGTGCCAAAAATGTCGGGTATTTTTACCGACCTTAGCCAAGCGCCTTGGTACACACAAATGATCATCAATGTGAGTAACTTTTTTGTTGATTACCAAGTGATTATTATTGGCTCTGTGGTGGCTGCAATTATGGGGCTGTCATATGGCTTAAAGCGGCCAGAGGTTAAAAATTGGTTTTACATAAAAATCTCGCGCTTACCTGGCATTGGTAGCGTGATTTTAACAGCAGAACGTATTCGCTTTTCGCAATCTATGGCGATGATGCTAGAGGCTGGCCTACAACTAGACACCACCCTAGAGCTCACTGCAAATACCTTAAAACACCCAGAGCTGAAACGCGATGCAAAACTAGCGTTAAAACAATTAAAAACCGGTAAGCAACTGAGCCAAGTGTTAGAGAAAACACGTATTTTTCCTGACTTTTTCTTATCTATTATTAAAGTGGGTGAAGAGACAGGCCGACTACCTAGAGTGTTTTCTGAGGTTGCACAGCGTAGTAAAGCCGAACTTGAAAGTGTGATTAAAAAGCTGACAACTATGCTTGAGCCTATCATGCTTATTTTTATGGGGGGCTTTGTAGGTGGTATCGTCATAACAATGTTAATGAGTATGGTCTCTATTAATGATGTTCCATTCTAAAAAAGCCGCTGGCTTCTCTCTTATTGAGCTAATGGTTGTGATGGCAATCATGGCGATTGTTATGGGTTTGACCGGCGGGTTAGTCACCAAGGCGGTTGATCAACAAACACGCCAAGTTGAATTGCAAAAAGTGAGGCAACTATTTAAACGCCTCAGTTATCAAGCTTACTACTCTGGTTTTCCTATTAATGTTCGTATGCAAGGCAGTGAGATCACGGTTACAGTTAATCAGCAAGTATCTAGCATGCAATTTGAGCAATTAGTGTTTTCACCTAACGACTACCTAGTTGCGACTAACTCATTAGTGACCCCAAATAGCTATAAAATACTGCGCGCAGACACAATTCAAGAATACAAACTCGAGAGTATGTTTACCCCTTATGAAAACTAACCAAGGCTTCACCTTAATTGAAGTGCTCATAGCTGCGGTTATATTATTCTCATCGCTGGCAATAACAGCACAACTTTACAGTGCAAGCAGCTTATCTGCCGAAAAAGCAGCAAACACAGCTCAGTATTATCAAAGCGCTGAGCTTGTTATAACGAATATAAAGTCGCAGCTTAGAGAGCGTTATCAAACCACAAAACAAAAAGAGTACAGTGGCGTAACACAAGCTTTCGGTTTCGAATTTGAATGGCAAGCAACAACGCAAACAATGATAACCCCGCCAATGGAAGTTGATGAAGACTTCCCGCCTGATGCTCGTTTTCCTATCTTTCTAGTTGAAGTGGAAGCACCAAAGTCTGGGCGTTCTTTTCAATTTAGGGTGGTTGCATGGTAAAGCAAAAAGGCTTTTCACTCATTGAGCTTATGATAGCCACAGCGCTGTTGTCTATGGTAATGTTTACAGGTTACTTTGCATACAGCCTATATACAGACAAATGGCAAAAGCGAGCGGATCATTTTTGGCAGCTTAACCAAAGTGCACTCGGTACAGAGGCAATTATAAGAACATTAGAAGCGGCAAGTGTGTATATTGTTCGCGATCAAAAAGAGCAATTTTCAATATTATTTGCAGGCCAGCAAACTGAAATCACACTTGTCACCAACACAGGCTTATTTTCGAATGAAACTGCGCTTATTAATATTAAAGCAATTGACCAAGAAAACGGACTACAAAGCTTACTTTATAGTGAAATGCCTTTAAACAACACACTGTTGTTAAACTACCCGACAGAAGAAAACTGGCAGTACCAACATATCTTAGTAAACGACATTGCGAAGATAAATTTTCAGTTTTACGGCTGGGAAACCTTACAAAATGCCGTTGCTGGTAACCTTGATAGTGCTGAGCTATCAATTGGAGAAACGCGTGTTAAAAGGCGTTGGTATACAGAACATAACCTCCCTAACAACAGGCTTTTACCTAATAAGTTAGCGCTGTTTTTTGAAAATGAACAACAGCAAGTTACTCATATACAAGTTGATTTGATTAACGTTTCGTACCTTGACCTCGTTAGACACTTAAGGCTGGACGTTTAATATGAAAGCTCAGACAGGTATTGCACTTATACAAGTCCTTATTATTTCCTTTATTTTGGCCTTATTAGGGATTTTTATTAATCAGTCGATACAACAACAAGTTAAAGTTACGCAGCAAATTCAAAACAAGTTTGCAATGCGTTTGGAGCTGGAAGAGGCCGAAACTCAGCTATTTTCAGCCTTATTAGCCCATAAAAAATACCCAGACACTAATAGTAATAACCAACTAGTTAAAAATTGGAACTTCTATGGTGAAGAGTTTAGATTAAGCGATTCAATATTTATAAGCTTAATGGACATGAAATCATTATTTAGTTTGAATATTTCAAGTCCTGATCTGATCAAAAATTTGTTAGTTCAACTCAATGTTGAAGAAAACACAGCACAAACCTTTGTAAGCTCATTGACTGACTGGAAAGACGAAAACGATGTAAGTCGTGTCAATGGTGCTGAGGCCAGCTTCTATAAGCAGCAAGGTAAACGTTATGTTCCCCGTAATGGTTATTTACAAAGCGTAAATGAAGCGGCTCTTATTCGAGGCGCTGAGCAAATACCGAAAGAATACTTTGCACGCTATTTCTCAACAGAAATGGTGACAGGTTTTAACCCAATTAACGCACCAGAGGCTATTTTAAAAGCGATAATAAAGGATGAATCGACAGCCAATAAAGTGTTGAAACGCAGAGCAGCAGGAACACTAAGCAGTTATGACTTTTATTTGCTAACAGGCATTGAAGAAGGTGAGTTTATAAATTTTGTCACTGGCAGCAAAATAAGAGTACAATTACGTGTTGTTTTAAATGGTGCGCAGTTGAGCAAGCAATATATTTTAGATGCTACTCCACGTTCTTACATAAAACCTATGGTGTTCTCTCAAGTTAGCTGGAATAAATCGTGAAATTAAATCAACTTACAAAATCAAGATTATTAAACACGCAGCTTAAAAATACTTTAGGCTATCTCGCTAATGGGGGAATAACCCCTATTTATGAGGACTGCACTCACTTTAAGCCGTTTTTTGTAGTGGTTGCTAGAAAGCACTACAGCATCACTCGTAAAAGTTACCCTGCGCTTAACATGACAGAGCTAAAGGCATTACTGAAAATAAATCAGCAACAATACAGTGATGCAAAACCGTTAGTTGAAATAAAGCCCAACAAAGAAATTGATGGTTTTGATGTAACAACAATCGTCTTTGATCAAGAGTGTGCAGCACTTGCTACAGGAAGCAAAGTGCTGATCCCTGAAACGGCTATTCTATCTAAGCAAAGCACGGCAGAAAAACAGCTTTTTGAGCTGACTACACCCCAAGGTGTATTGTTTTTTAGTCGTTCAGGCACAACTACTCATAGTGCCTACTGTAAGGGACTCATTCAAAATATAGCGGCATATAAACACAGTATTGGTCTTGCTGATGACATAGAGCCAACAATTATTAGTCAATCCGCTTATTTTCGCTTTTTGGCTGAGCAATTTAATGCATTAGCCATTGCTGATTTAGCCAAAATAAGTGTATTTAATTACCAGCATAAAATTAAAAGTACGCAGCTACATGCCCTATACTGGGGGCCACTCATTAGTGTTACCTTGTACTTTGCTGTTATGGCTGGATGGCAGTGGTTAAGTATTAATGCCACGAAGCAAGCAATTGAAAATCAAGCTGACAATGCTAACCAGTTATTATCGCAAAAGCAGCAACTTGACGATTTGAACAATAAAGTTACCTTACTTGAAACACAGGTTAAACAAAATCCGGCCGTTTTTTCAGACTGGGATATAGTCCACAGCGCATTAAGTACAGGCATGTTAATAGACAAGTTTTCATCACGCCAAGGAGTGATCACATTAAGTGGTGAATCTAAAAGCGCGAATACGACAATCGCTGCAATTGCTAAGTTATCTCAGGTTGATAGTGCCATTTTTAAATCAGGTGTGCGCAAGTACAGAGGTTCTGAAAAGTTTGAAATTGAGATAACCTTGCATACAGAAGTACCTGCAGGAGCAAAAGCGAATGGCTGAACTTATAAAATATAAGCATTATTTAATTGTCACCGCTGCTTTAATTTTTGGTTTATATATTACCGAACCATTAATGCTAGCCTACGATGAGCTTAAACAAACGAATACGCTGAATCAAAAGCGTGAAACTAAATTAACAGCCTTACTTTCTGAGCAACAAGTACTCGCTGAGCAACTGGCGTTAGCCGAGCAAAATAAAACGAAATTACAAGCTCTTATGTTTAATAAACCCTCTGAGAGCGACTTTAAACTCACGGCTCAAACACTTTTGGAGTCAACTTTAGAGCCTGTTAATTGCTCAATAGAACGGGTTGCGTGGCGAGGCGAAACTCCAATAAGTGAAAACATTAGCCAGTGGCGACTCAATGTGCGCTTCAACGGTGATGCATTATGTGTTGTAAAGGCCACTAAAAAGCTAGAGTCATTAACGCCTTTAATACGCTTTGCAGAATATAATTTTACCAGCCGAGAGTGGAATGGAAGTACAACACAGTCATTAACGGGTGATATTGATCTTATTATGTGGAATAACCGTCAAGTGCTCCAACCACAAGAACAGGAGCCAGCAGCATGAATTGGATAATCGCAGCCATCTCTGTTATGAGTGTCATGTTTTTTGCTGTTCCTGAATTGCTTGACTCAAGCACAGAGCAATCCAGTAATAGTACTGATATTGCAGCATTAACTATTTCTGAGTCAGCATTAAAGCAAGATTCACCGTCATTACTATTAACTCAATTGCAAAACGAAGCAGACAGCATAAAACGCCAGCAACTGGCTGAGCAAAAGCAAGCCGAGAGCAAAAATAAAAAAACAGCGGCTGAAAATGAACTCGTATTTGGCGATCAGGTTTTTCATTTATTAGGTATTTTTAACCAGCAGAACAAAGTGTTTGTGATTATAAAAAATGACCAACAGCAGTTAGTAAAAGCCACATTAGGTGATACACTGGGCGGCAATGTAAAGTTAATTGCTGTAACAAATAACACCATTACCCTTGCAAACGAAACACAAACAAAAGAATTTAAACTTTTTCAACGGCAGTCTCATGAACAATCACCTTCATAAATCAAGCGCATTACTTTTTGCTATTTTATTTTTTAGCACTGGCTGTGCTTCATTAATTGATCCGACTAGCAGTACGCGTGCAGAAAAAGTCGATGTAGCAAACTCTTTCTTAAAAGAAGATACACAGTTGCAAACAGGCGATGAAGTACCGAACGCTTCTGAACAAGACGATGAAGAAAAAAACACTTTCACGCGACTTAACCGCATTGACGAAAATGCTGGCGTAAAGCTCGAAATTGATTTGTCGCGCCAGTTTTCAAACCAAGCCAGTTATCAGGTGTCGGTTAATGAGTTACCGTTAAACGATTTTATTCACTACACCCTAGGTGAGTTATTACAGGTTTCTTATTACATTGAGCCGTCTGTTAAGTCAGCTAAAACACCTATCACGTTAGAGCTAAAAGAAAAAGTATCGGCAAAGCGTTTGTTTCAGTTGTTTCAAGAAATACTCTCACAAAATGGGGTGAATATTACCCTAAATGACGACGTGTTTTATGTGTTTCCTGAACCCAAAAAAGGCAATAAGTCAGATGTTGCTTATGGTTATGGCCGCACCCCAGAGTCTGTTCCTAATGTGTCAGGAAAAATTATTCAAGTTGTGCCGATGAAATACGGTGTGTCGGTTAGCATGCGAACAACGTTTTCAGCATTAGTGGATGCGCGTATTTCGGTTGATGAAGAGCAAAACACATTAGAGATACAAGGTAGAAGAACGCAAGTATTAAGAGCCTTATCGCTCGTTGAGCTTATAGACACGCCTGCGCTTGGTAATAAAGCAATGGCATTACTTGGTTTCAATTACATTGACTCTACAACCTTTATTGAAAAAGTGACTGAACTACTTAAGCAAGAAGGAATTGTAACAAGCTCGTCAAGAGGTAACTCAGCAACCTTGAAGTTTGTACCGCTTGAGCACCTAGGTAAAATCGTTGTGTTCGCGACTGCAAATGAAATACTCGACCGCGTTGAGTATTGGGCCAATCAGCTTGATAAACCAGCCACAGGGGCTGAACAAAGCTTTTATATTTACCATCCTAAATATGCACGGGCTTCTGACTTAGGGCAAAGCCTTGCACCATTATTAGGGGGCACTTTTAAAAGTAAGAAAACAGCTGAAAAAGCAAGTACCGATGCGCCAACACCTGATAATGCGTCCCCCAAAACGCCAGCAAATACAGTGAGTAGCATTGAAGGTGATGGTATTCGCTTGGTTGTGGATGAGCGCGCTAATGCCCTGATTTTTTACTCGACAGGGCAATATTACCAAGAGTTACAGCCTATTATTCGCCAGCTCGATATAATGCCTAAGCAAGTAATGATGGAAGTGGTGATTGCTGAGGTCAAGCTTACCGGCAGTTTTTCTAAAGGTGTGCAATATGCAATAGAAAGCGGTGAGGCCACAGGCCGTAAAGAAAGTTTTAGCTTTAATACTGATGGCGAAGGGGCTTTTAATTACTCGATTGTTGGTTTACCTGGCAATATAAGCGTGAACTTATCGCAAACAGATGGCCTTGTGAATGTGCTGTCGCGCCCAACCTTACTGGTACGTGATGGGGTTGCTGCCAATATTAGCGTGGGTGATGACATACCAACCGTTGGCAGTACCACCACTGACCCAATTAGTGGCGACCGCCAAACTACAGAAGTAGAATACCGTAAAACCGGTGTTGATTTAACGGTAACGCCAACCATTAATGCCCAAGGTACGGTGATTATGACTATTGAACAAAATATTTCGAATATATCACCAGACAGTAGTGGGGCTGGGAATAACCCGTCTATTTTTGAGCGTACCTTAAACACTGAGGTCGTGGCTGGTAACGGCCAAACAGTAATGCTGGGCGGCTTAATTAGTGAGAATAAATCAAACGGTGCTTCATCAGTGCCATTTTTTGGTGATCTACCAGTGCTTGGCCACTTATTTAGAACTGACAGCAGTAGCTCAGATAAAACTGAGTTAGTAATATTAGTCACCCCTAAAATTGTTCAAAATAAAGAAGACTGGCAACGGGTAAAAGACAGCTTTATTAAAGGCTTAGAAAATATTACCTTTTAATTGTTGTAAATCGCTAAAGTAATGTGAATAGGGCGACGATATAAATACTAAGGTGCCGTTTGGTGAGTGTTTCGCTAAACGGCCTCTCTTTTTTATTAGAGTGGTTGTAAGCTTTTTGTGTTAAAGGATGTTTTACACTTACTACCAAATAGTTAAATTTGAATTTTAGTTGTGTAATTGCTCTAATTGTGCAAAAAAAGTGCTAAACAGCTGTAAAAGTGGCAAAATTGTATAAATAATCACTTGAAAAGATGTGCCTTAAAAGATAACTTTAGATTGTTCAGTCAAAGTCAAGTTACGTAATAAAAAAGCGGTAATAAAACGACAACTGTACGTACTAAACAACATTACATAAAACTGTAATGTAGGCTTGTTATAAGGTGCGTGTTTGCTTTAAATCAAAAATGATTTAAAAATGCATGCTAGTAACAATTTTATACTTGGGTTAGTTATTCGTTATATGCAATAATCGATTGTAAATAACAGGTGAGTGTTAAGTAGGTTTGTTGTAAAAAGTATTAAAAGCTGTTTATAGCAAGCAAAATTCATATTAAAAGTAGTTTAAATTGTGAACAAAGTTGCAATTTAGCTGTAATTACTTGACATCTCTATAATAAGCCCTTAAATTTGCATTGATCTGGCAAACCTCCAGCCGGAACAATAAAAAATCTTGGTGTATTGCCTTCATTAACAATATGCCAGTTTCATGAAACTAGGAGAATGGAAATAATGAAACTATTCAAAAAAGCACTATTAGCTACGGCTATCTTTGGTGCAATGGGTGCACAAGCTGCTACAGTATCAAGCGATCCACTAAAGCTTTCTGCTGAAGGTGTTGCTGCAGGTCTTACAGCTGATGACGTTGCTTTTGACGTTGACTTCGTAGTTAAAAAATTAACTCCAGCTGCATCAACTATCACGTTAACTTTTGACGACGCTGTTGATCTTGCTGATCTAGAAGCTGCTATCGGTACATCTGCTGTTGCAGTAACTAATGACCCATCAGCTGGTACGGGTGTTGTTAGCGACGGTACTAACACTGTTCTAACATTCAGCTACGGTACTGGTTCATTCACATTCGACCGTTTAGTTGTTGATGCTGACGCAGGTACTATTTCTTTCGAAGTAAACCTAGGTAACCCAATCACTGCTGAATCTGCTTTCCGTTTAAGTGCAAGCACTTTTGCTGGTATTGATTTCTCTGGTGCTTCACAAATCGCTTACGCTTCTGAAGAGTCAAGCGGCGCTGCTATCGAAACTGGTGCTGGTACTCTAGCTACTACTACATCACAGTTTGCTTTCGCTGTAACTGCACCTTTCGACGGTCGTATTGAGCGTGTTGCACAAACAACTTTCGCTAAAAACGGTAACAACCTAACAGCAAGCGATTCAGCTTACGATACACTTGGTTACTACCTTGTGGATAACGCTGACAACCTAGAAGCATCTTTAACTGTTACAGGTGCAACTGTTGAGCTTGAAGGTGACTTCGACAACGGCGTAACTGGTACACCAGTACTTGGTACTCAATTTGCTCCTGCTGCTACTTTCTCAGCGTCTCAAGACAGCCTAACATTTACTGCTGTTACACCTACTACTGATGGTGAAAAAACTACTGGTACTTTAGTATTTGATAACGATACTACTACAGTTGTTATCCCTCAAACAGGTGATATCGCTGCATCTGCTACTCTTGCAGTATCAAATGGTTCAGCTGCAACTCTTGAAATCGCTACTAACGTTGACGCTGGTGAGTGGGCTCTTGACGCACTAGTAATCAACATCCCTTACTTCCCAGTAGGTTTTGAAGGCCTTTCAACTTCTGTACACTTTGCAAACGAGTCAGCTAACGATGCAGACGTAATCGTAACTGCAATCGACCAAGCTGGTAACGAGTACGATGGTACTATCGCTGACCTAGCTGGTGATACAGTAACTAAAGTATCTCAAGTAGCTATCATGGAAGCTCTAGGTGCTCCTGCTGGTTCTAAGTTAAGCGTTACTTTCAACATCAACGCTAACGATGGCGACGTTAATGCATACGCATTCAGCAACGCTGGTACTGGTCGTCAAGCACTAGTAACTTCACAAGAAAAAGGTATCAAGTAATTAATATTACTTAATCTTTTTTGAAAAAAACCCAGCTTAGGCTGGGTTTTTTATTTTTAAGCACTCTTTAGCACTTAAAAACAATCAAAAATGCCTCTCTGATTTTTCCTATCATGCTTGCCCACAGACGCAGTTATTTATATGATGGCGACTTCGCAGTATGAGGTATAAGCCTCTAAACTACCTTAAGGATAATGACACGATGTACAAAGCACTCTTATTTACCGCTTCTTTATTGGTTTCAGGTGCGGCGGTTGCAAATGATAGCGCATGCCAATTTGATATTAAATTTTCTTCATTACCTAAAGTTAATTCACAAACGGTGAACGCCTCGCCGACGGTTAAGGTGGATATAAAGCAATACCTTGCAACTAAGGTAGTAAAAAGGACAAAGATAGCTTCAAATGTGGTATGTCAGCACTTAACGGGGCATGCTTATACTGGCTCAGAGCAAGAATGGGCGGGTTTTATTGATAACGGTATAAAGGGCTTACTACAATCAGGTGTGACTGATGTACAGTTTACGAAAGTCGGTACTAATGACGCTGTGTATAACGGTGAACTTGCCAATATTGAATATATTTTTACCGGTGATAATGGCGGTAATAAGCAAGTGATTCATAACCTTGCATTACTAGATAAGAAAAATAACCAAGTAATTACCATTTCTGTTAGCGGTAATGAGCGTGTCAGTGATGAAATTAAAAGCGAATACACTAAACTGGTAAATTCATTTAGCCTGTAACCTTATTTGTAGACGATTTTAACTTTTCTAAAATCGTCTACTTCTCGCCTCTACTCTTCACCTCTACTCACCCTCACCTCTACGTATGCTGATTTTTTAAAGCGTACTGTACTTGTCTTTTGCGCGTAGGTAGTTGTCGGTTTCAAATCGGCATAAATGCTGTATTTGTTGGTTGATGTGCGGTTCATTTAAATAATTTTGCAGTGTGTCTTTCACACTTTGCTTGTGCTTATCTAAATGGCTGTCGGTTGTATTGTGACTGCCAATGTTAATCTGCTTACCTGTTAACGTGTGTATCTGAGAAGAAAACCCATCCAGATTATCTAAAAAACTCACCACGCTGTATTTTTCAAGGTTATCGCTGAACTCACTTTGCATTGTTTTAGCATCGTGCTCATCCCTAGCAAAACGACCTGCAATACACATACTGGTAACATTGGCCATTTGCCAACCCCTGCGGTGCTGCAAAATGGTGTCGACCTCTGCTGTGAGGTTATCGTAATTTAAGTTGTTAGGTGCCATCATTGGCAATGAGTTGGTCAGTTTGTTGTATAGGTAGTTCGACTTAAATCGGCTTACTGGCTCACGCAGCACAGTCACAAAGTGATACTGATTGGCAAATTGATTAAGCAATTGTTTGTTTGTTGTTACATGGCCACTTATATAGGGCCAGTCTTGTGCAAGGTGGTACGCAAGCAAGCCAGTTAATTGTTTAGCATGGTGATCGCTAAACTCACTAATACTATCTAAATCAGTAATTTCGCGGTTCATGCCTGCTAGGCTCATGGCAATGGCACCTTCGCGGCTAAAGCGAGGTTGACCGGCAATCGCAAATTGCTCGCGCATGGCTAAATCAATAGAAATACCTCCCGATTTAGGTACGTGTACAAAGCAGATTGGTTTTGCGTGGTTATGGCTGTTTTTAGCAATACGCCTAAAGGCAACGTCGTAACCAAGTCGGTTAATTATTTTTTTTACTGTGCTTTTCATACTGTACTTTTAAATCGTGAATGAGGTTTGTCAAAATTGGCACAGAGTGTAACACAGCTTGGTGCAATACTTTTGCGTACTCCCGAGTTTTTGCGTTAATAAACAAAAAGCCATAGCTTGCAACCATATAAGCAATAATTGTTGCCCATGCAGCCCCTAACCCTTGGTATTTAGGTATGAGTAATAAGTTGAGTAAAATATTTACAACAGCCCCTAAAAGGTTAGAGAGCAGGCTGTATTTATAAAGTTTTTCAAGAATAAGCCATTTAGATAGCACTGCTCGCTGAAAAACAAACAAACTCGCAAAAATATGAACACTAAGAATAGCGGCAGTGCTTGTGTATGCTGAGCCATAAATCAGTGCAATGATGTTGTCAGCAAAAAACCAAGTCGCTAAGCTTAAAATAATGGCGGAGCAAGTTAGCACCAGGATCAACCGCTGTAGTAACTGTTTATACAGGGTAGGGTGTTTAAAACGACAATGGCTAAGTTGTGTTGTATAAACATTGGCTATTAATACTGGAAACACATACCAAAATTCAGATAACTTAGCCGCTGCGGCATAGTAAGCCACTGCTTCTGTGTTAATGAGGTTAGCAAGCATTATCTGATCTATTTTTAAATAGATAACGGCTGCAACGCCTGAAAATAACAGCCATTTTCCTTTTTGATAAAGCGCAAGGTAAGTTTGCTTTTTGGGTTGTAGTTTATAAACCTGATGATGCTTTTGGCTGGTATACATAATGTAGTAACACACGCCGATCAGTACGGTCTCAAGCCCTTGTAAAAAAATAAGCGTTGTTAAATCAGCTGCATTAATAATAGCGATGAGTTTTGCAATATTAATAAGTGTTATGGTTACTAGGCGTAGTTTTACCAGCTGAGATACTTGCTTTTTAGCTATATAGAAAAACTCCAGCACATATAAAAATGTAAAACCTTGCATAGCGACTAACATGATTATTAGCCCTGCTTGCTGATGATCTAAATTAAACGCGTATAAGCACACTAAGGTAGTAATCGCTAACGAGACAATGGCACCTAATAAGCGAATAATTAAGGCAGACTTTATATAGTAGTGGCTGTTTGCAGGGTATTTTACGATGTATTTAGTAATAATATTATTAAGCCCCATGACTGCCAATGGGCTGAAAATGGCGGCAAATGAAACTATGTAAGAAAACTCGCCAAATAAGTCAGGGCCTGCTAGCCGTGCTAATAAAATATTGTTTATAAAGCCAAGGCCAAGTAGCACAACTTTTTCGATGATAAGCAGTAGTGAGTTTTTAACGTTTAAGCTCATTTTAGGTGTTTTATTGCCTATTTGAACGGGTAGTTTATCGTAAATCAAAGAAATTGCACGGAATGCTTGAATGACTATAGATTGCTGTATATTCTTACTCGCTTTGCGTTTTCATTCAGTTTGGGTTGCTTGTGTTAGTTGAAATTAAGGGTGTTCAATTTGTTAATAAGGGTGCGGAGTTGATGCTTGCATCGATTATTGCGCAGTTAAATAAAGCGTTACCAAATGCTGAAATTTGTTTAGTGCATAATGCTAACTCGCCTTATGTAAAACGTGCAAAAGTAGGCGCATACCAAAAGATCAACCTGTGCAAAAATATTCTTGACCTTAATTGGTTATTTTATTGTATTCCGTCTTCAATACGTCGTTATTTTAAAAATCGCTTTGGTATTGTCACTGAAGCGGATGTTGATGTGATTTTAGATGCGTCAGGTTTTAGTTATGGCGACCAATGGTCTGATCTCGTTTTAAGACAAGTGGCAAGTGTTGTTAAACGCACTCAGTCTCGCTCAAAGCATTATATTTTTATGCCGCAATCGTTAGGGCCTTTCTCGCGCGATGAAAATAAAAAGTATGCGAAGGTCGCGTTTTCTAATGCAAGCCTTGTGTTTGCAAGAGAACAGCCTTCGTATGAGCACATTGTAGAGCTTGTGGGTGAATCAACTAATATTAAGCAAGCCCCTGATTTCACGAATTTATTTGTACCAACAGCCAAGCCTGAATACGACATATACCAGGATCATGTTATTTTGATCCCTAACTCAAAAATGCTCAGTAAAAGAAATAAAAACACATGGTGGCGAGAAAACTATGTCACAACCTTGGCTCACTTGGCTAACCAAGCTCTTAAAAAAGGGGAGAAGGTGATTATTCTCAATCACAGTGGGGCAGATGACGCCCCCCTGTGCCATGAAATTAATCGCTTGCTAGACACGCCTTGCGAAGTGGTTGAGCCAGCAGATGCTGAGTCAGTCAAAGCATTAATTGCCAGAGGCAAAGTGATTATTTGCTCACGCTTTCACGGTTGTGTGAGTGCGCTTTCTCAGGCTATTCCATGTATTGCAACTGGCTGGAGCCACAAGTATCAAGAGCTTTTCAAAGAGTACGGCTCTGAGGAAACGCTGCTTCCTGCTAATGTTTCACCAGCTAGTTTAGAGGTTTTACTCAATACGTGTTTGAACGAAAACACTGAAAGAAAGTCTCAGCTAGAAAATTATGCGATGAAGTATAAGCAGCAAAGTAAAGACATGTGGCAAACGCTGCTGTCTACCATACAGTAACTGTTTTTTGGCTCACTATTAAAAGTTGCGCTAACTGACAGGGGGAAGTCAGCTTTAATTCAGTTCTTAATTGTATGATTACATGTTAGTAACGAAGTTTTACAGTTTGTTTTTATGTTTGCTTGTAAGGTAATTGTAATTCTTATATTATTTTCGGCCTTTGTCTCGGTTGTAACTGTAAAAGGTACGATTTATATGTGTGGGTCAAAGTTTAGTTTTTAGTTTTATAGCTTATAGGTACTAATCGGTAGCTAAAGTTAGGTTTTTAGTAAAACAAGGGTTACAGCTGTTAAAACGTTTATGTCTTTTTATTTGTAATCATCTATAATGATAGGCGTTTTGATGATGTTTCGGGGTACTTCATGTTGATTAAGGTTTATTTTCTGTGATTTTAACAACTATTGCACTTTTTATGTGCTCGTTTTTGAGCCTTTTTGTATTTCGAAAATTTGCCATTTATATAAATCTTGTTGATCAGCCAAATATGCGTAAACATCATAACGGCCCTGTTCCTTTAGTGGGTGGTTTGGCTGTTTTTGTTGTTGTATTCAGTTATTTAGTTATCTACCCCGATTCAATCTCTTCCACTTTTATTTATTTGTTTTGCGCCAGTATATTATTAGTAATAGGTGTTTTTGACGACTTATACGATATTAGTTTCCGATTAAGGTTATTAGTACAAGCGTTTATTTCAACCATGATGATGGTGTTTGGCGAATTGGTTTTTACCAATGCAGGGCAAATCGTCGGTGGCTTTGATTTAGAGTTGTCGTATTTTAGTTATCTCGTTACCGTTGTTGTGGTAGTGGGGGCGATTAATGCCTACAACATGGTGGATGGAATCGATGGTTTATTAGGCGCATTAGCGACCATTACGTTTGCTTCGCTCGGTCTGTTATTTTATTTCAATGGTCAAGTCCAGCTAGCTGTATTTTGTATGGTTGTAGTTGCAGCGACGATTCCTTATATATTAATGAATTTAGGTATTCCTTTAGGTCAGCGCTTTAAGATATTTATGGGCGACGCTGGCAGCACGGTGATAGGTTTTAGTGTTGTTTGGCTTTTACTCGAAGGTTCGCAGTCAGAAAGCGCAGCCTTTAATCCTGTAACAGGGCTATGGGTGGCGGCTATTCCAATTATGGATGCAATTTCTACTATTATTCGTAGAATCAAAAAAGGTCAGTCTCCATTCAAGCCAGACCGAGAGCACTTACACCATATTCTGCAAAGATTAGGGGTTGGCCCTAAGATGACCTTGTTTGTTATTTCTATGCTAGGTTGTTGTTTTGCGTTAGTGGGTATTTTAGCCCAGTTAAATGCTGTTCCTGACTACTACATGTTTTACGGCTTTATTTTCTGTTTAATCGTATATCATCAAGTTATGGTTAACATATGGCGATTAACAGTACGTGCTCGCCGATTTTTTGGTGTTTCAAAAAAGCAGCCAGAGGGAAAGGCTCATAAAGTTAAGCAATAGCTTTGTTATTGCTTCTGTATTAGTGAACAACCTAGGTAATGCTAAGTAAATTAATCAGGCAGACTGGAACGCTGATCAGCGGAAATTTATCTGCGTCTGTCCTGAACTTCTTCTCAGTCGCCCTCTCGTTGAAAGCATTAGGTGTTGAGTCCTTTGGAGAGGTGACTCTACTTCAAGCTTACATATTGGTTTTAAGTTTGTGTTTTAATCCGCAAGCATGGCAAGGTGTGATTCGCTACTTTTATCTTGAAAAAGATAAAGCATCTCTTATTGTGTTAACCCTCAAGTATGATCTGATATGTGCCCTCATCGGGACTCTAATTGCGATATGCTTTGCACAAACCTACGCAGAGAGCTTCAATTTGCAGCATCACACTGAATTATTACAGTGGTGCTCAGTATATATCCTACTTAATCAAACTAGTGTTGCTATAGGTGTTTTGCGTTATCAGGAACGCTACAACGTTTTGGCGATGCAGGCAATCGTTAGCGCCGTGTTGTTTTTTCTGTGCGCATTATTAGGGTACTGGAAAAACTTTGGTGTCGGTTTTTTTGTAACGGCGTACCTTCTGACTTTAGGTGTGGGGGTTATTTATATACAATGCCACAGCAGTCGGTATGTTGCTTCATTGATAAAAAGCCAGAGTGATTGCAACTTGCTGTCTAATGATAAGAAAAAAGAATTTAGCCGTTTTAATTTGACTGTACACATGACCTCGTTGGCCGATATCCCAGTCAAGCAATTAGACAATATTTTAGTGGGTGCTGTGGTCTCCGTCGGTGCCGCTGGTGCTTATCGTGTTATTAAGCAAATAGCTACTATCTCAACAAGGTTAACCAGTCCTTTAAATCAGGTTTTATACCCAGAGATTAATGTCTATTTAGCCGAAAAAGCGTATGACAAAGTCGAAAAGATAATGTCAAAAATAGTGCTGTTACTATTGTTACCTTCCCTTGCATTTGTTGCTGTTGCAAGTATGACATTTGATTACTGGGTTGTGGCTCTTTTTTCAGCAGAGTTGTTGGTTTACAAGGGGCATATTGTGGTATTTATGATTGTTCATGCAGTATCCGCTGCATTGACTCCGATACATCCTGTTTTTCTGGCTTTAGGTTATGTTAAGAGTTTATTACTGATTACGCTTTTTTCTAATCTGGTTTTATGTTTAGGGATCCTAGTTCTAGGGGCGAAAATTGAACTTTGGGGAGTGCTTATAGCAATCTTTGCTCAATATTTTTTGACTATAGCATGCAAGCTCCCTGTAATTTTAAGTAGATTAAGAAAGGAAAAGAATGAGGGTTCTACATTACATACCTAACTTTTCAATGAGCACGGAAACATTTATTTATGATCAAGTTACAGCGTTGGAAAAAGAAGGGATAGAATCTGCGGTAGTGACCGCTAAAAGAGTCAATGAACAAAGCCGTCCTTTTGAACTTGTCTACTTGTGCCCAATTAAAATGGTTATTAATGAGCGCTTTACACAGGCATTTGCCCTAAGGCTACAGTTGCTGCCATATATGATTGACTACAAATATTGGCAAAAGGTGATTGATGAGTTTAAGCCAGATGTTGTTCATTGCCACACTGGTAATGGGGTGAAGACATGGATGCACGTAAGCGAAAAACTCAACCTCAAAATACCCACATTGGCATCATTGCATGGCTCTGATGTAAATAGTGAACCTTTAATTAGGGCTAAATACAGGGCTGTACTTAAAAAAGCAGGTAGCAAAGATTTTATAAAGTGGACTGTTCCTTCTGAATTTTTAAAACGTAAAACAGTCGAAAATCTGGATGTTCCGAGTGAAAAAATTACAGTTGTGCATAACTCTTTTAATTCTATGTTTCTGTCAACAAAGCAGGAAAAGAGTTTCGATACTTTGAATATTGTCTCGGTTGGACGCTTAATTAATTGTAAAGGTCATGAGTTTTTGATTCGTGCATTGGCTGTTTTACATAAAGACTACCCTAATGCGACCCTCACCCTGATTGGTGGCGGTGAGCTTAAAGAGCATTTACAGGGCTTAACTGACCAGTTAGCTTTAACTAAACATGTGAACTTTATCGATATGGTGAGTCATCAAGCATTACCAGAGCTGCTTTCATCGTATAATATTTATGCGCAGCCATCGATTCGAGATGATGTTACATTTCAAGAAGAATCTTTTGGTGTCGCTGCACTAGAGGCAATGGCTTCGGGTTTAGCAACGGTAGTTTCTGAATGCGGTGGTTTGACTGAGCTGGCATCATTAGTTGATACATCCGCAGTGAAAGTGGTGCCTCAAAGAGACCCTGAGTCATTGGCAGGGGCAATAGCTGAGTTATATAAAAATGAAGCGAGTTTAACCCTTGCGCAAAGACATAAATTAGCTGAGCTATTTTCAATAGACATGAATACAGCAAGTATTAAAAGACTTTACAGCGAGTTAACTCAGTAGTTCAGAACGTTAAGCCGTACTTTTCAAAAAAGTACGGAGTTACTTTTTTAGGAGTTTACTTGTTAACTCATCCGCGAGGAAAAAAGACTCTTTGCTGTAGGGAACAGGCTCATACGCGATGATGCCTTCTATATGACTCTCTATATGATTTACATCATGGCAAACCAAAGCATAGTTGTTTCTTTCGATATATAAGGCTAAATCTGATTGGTGTTTATCGACTCTGTCAAAATTTGGCACGACAATCATTTTTTTGTTGAGCTCCAATAGTTCAAAAACAGTGCCAGCCCCCGCGTGTGTAATAACAATATCTGCATCGGCAAGCACGCTTGAAAACTCATTTGAACGAGCGAAAGAGTTGCCATTTTGAGGCTTGTATCCTCCTGTGCCTATCTGAAAAGTAAATGAGAACGCCGTCAATTTTGTAGCGGCTTGGTCTACCGCACGAATTAAAGAATCAAAAGATGATGAGCCTACAGTGACAAGGATTTTCATAAGCGTCCACAATATTTTGCATTTTTATAGAGGGTAAGCTGCTCTTTATTTTGCACCCAAAATTCACTGCATATTTTCGACATCCATTTACCAGTGAAAGAGCGTGTATAAAAGCGACAAAACGTCTCGATGAAAATGACGTTTTTACCCATGGCTCTGAGAATGATAGAAGGAATAATAGCCATGCCAGGTCCGGTTGAAACGATCCCCGTCACTTGGTACTTATGACAAATCTTTAGCGTAATAACGGTTGACCGAAATAGCCCAAGCATTGCCATTAACAATGACTTTAAACGGTTCTCTTTGTGACGAACATCACCTAGTTTGAAATGTGTTACTTGTGAACATAGTGGAGATGGCCCTAAAGATATAAACTTAAGTTCTGATTCTTTAATATGTTTATATAGTAAACTCATCTCTTTTTTGTGCCCACCTTCCCCATATGCGAGAATAACGACTGGTTGTTTTGACATGCTTATTGATTTCTATTTGATCTTAGGTTCATTTTTGTAATCGGTTCTTATGGCTATAAAGTCGGGGGACAAAAGATAAGAAACACATATGCTTTATGATAACGAATTCAAAAAACATTTCCTAGCAGCAATTACTTAACGCTAGTTTTATGAGCATTTTTAAGTGAAATATTCGCGGGCGTAACTAAAGTTTTTAAATCTATTTTAATCATACCTTCATTTGCTATAATGCCTGACTTTTAGTAGTCAGTTGGTTGAGAAACTCCATGGAAAGTAAAGGTATAAACTTAACATTTTCTAGGTTAATGAAGTATAAATGGGTAGTTGTAATCGGTACTCTACTTTCGGCAGCATTGTCTGTATATATTGCTATGCAGCAACCAAATAAATACACAGCAAAAGTCTACTTGGTTCCATCTAATGCCAAGGAAGGGGGCGGCCTTAATAAATTAGCTGGTCAATTTGGTGGTCTTGCAAGTATGGCAGGGATATCGCTTGGTGGTTCTGAGGCTGACGAAGTTGAAACCGCAATTGAATTTATGCGAAGCAGAGGCTTTATTCAACCGTTTATAGAAAAAAGGAACTTATTACCAGAGTTACTTGCTCTAAAGGGGTGGGACCAAAGTACTGATACCTATATTTATAATCCTGAAGTTTACGATGCTGAGCAAAAAAAATGGGTAAGAACTCCGCCTCCTGGTAAAGATGTTGAGCCTTCGCCGTGGGATGGTTATATTCCTCTATTAGGCAGCTTCGATATACTTTATATGAAAAAAAAGGGCGTCGTTCAGCTAGAGGTGACAGCGCTTTCACCAGAGTTATCGGTTAATATTACCAATTGGTTAATTGAAGATATTAATGCCTTTTGGCGTGACAAAGACCGCAATGAAGCTGAAGAGGCTATTAATTACCTGCAAGAGAAAGCTGCGGAAACTAATGTCGCTGAGTTACGCTCTCTATTCTACGAACTTATTGCGGACCAAACTCGCTCAAAGTTATTGTCTACCGTCGGTGACTTTCATCTAGTAAAACCTTTATCTCCGGTTATTTATCCTGAACAAAAATCAGGCCCTTCTCGCGCTCTTATTTGCTTAGGAATAACATTTTTTGGAGGCCTTGTTTCTCTAATTGTTGCATTTATTCTTGCGTTAAGAAAAAAGGCTTAAAAGCAATGACTACAGAACATGTTAAGCCTTGTGTGTTGCTCACGAGTAATCAATATAAGCCTAATATTGGTGGCATTGAGAACTCGCTTTATCACTTAGCACAAGAATACCTTCTGCTGGGCTATGAAGTTGTTATTGTAGCCAGTGACCTCAACCCTGAGAATAAAGAATTACCCGAAGTCGAAATAGAAGAGGGTGTGACTATTTATCGCTACCGTTTCGGACGCAGTAGAGGTTTAGGGCGAGTGCTAAAGCAGACTTATAATGCAGTTAAGCTTTATAAAAAAGTTTTGCAGCGTCACTCTCCGGTATTAACTATTTGTCGTTTTCACTTTAATGTTCTGTATTTAAAAGCCTTAAAATATAAAAATATTGTTTATTTAGTGCCAGGGGTTGTCGCTAACGAAACAAAAGCCAGCTACAGGGCTAATGATAATAAGCTACTAAAGCTAAAAGGGCACTTATCATTTTTTTTGCATAAAACTGTGCAACGTATGGCATTTAATAGCGCTGATAAATTATTTGTTTTCAGCGAAAACATGCAGCAGCAAATCCGAAATATTAACCGCTCTAAAGCAATGAGTATTTGTAAGCCTGGCGTTAGTTTGTCTCGCTTTAGTTTGGCGACACAAACTGAAAAATCTCAGCTAAAAAAAGAACTAGGTTTACCAGAGCAAAGCAAGGCTTTTTTATGTATAGGACGCTTTGTGAAAGCAAAGGGGTTTGATACTGCAATTGAAGCTTTAAAGCTTTTAAACGACAACAATGCCTCGCTCTGGCTACTAGGTGAAGGTGCTGAAGAGGCTGAATTACGCGCACTTTCTGAACGGTTAAATGTTAGTGGTAGAGTGATCTTTTTAGGTCGTCAAAGCTGCCCTGAACACTATTATAAAGCAGCTGACTTTTTCATTATGTCTTCAACATATGAGCCCTTAGGACAAACCATTTTAGAAGCGTTATCGTCAGGTTTGCCTATTATAGGTGCAAAATCGAGCAGCAAGGTAGTCACTGCGACGAGTGAGATTTTGGAGCCTTCAAACAATATATTGGTCGATGAGTATTCTGCCTCTGCTTTTGCCAGAGGAATGACGAGCTTAATGGCTTTACCTGAGACGCAGTATACTCAGTTACAATATGAAAATAGAGAACTTGCAGAGCAAAAATTTAGCTGGCGTGTGCTTGCTAAGGAGTTAGCAGGTGATTTCTAAATTATTCTATTATTTATTAAAAGTTATTAGTCGAGTCATTAGTTCTGATAAATTACAGACTAAAATTGACAGCTTAGGCTATGCATTGAGTATCCAAAAGTACACCAGACAAGGTGCTCAGATTGGAGAAAATACACTTATTATTGATACTAAACTCTCGTCTTCATCTAAAGGAGACCGTTTTTATATCGGTAAAGATTGCACTATTACTGGAGCTACGCTTTTAGGTCACGATGCTTCTCCTACATTGTTTTTAAAGGAACTGGTGGTTCACAAAGATAGCTATAGGAAAGGATCCCGGCGCTCTTATCGAAAAGCAATTACCATCGGCGATAATGTTTTCATCGGCTGGGGGAGCATTATTTTACCTGGGGTCACTATTGGAAGTAACACTATCATTGGTGCAGGAAGTGTTGTCACAAAAGATATTCCTGATGGAGTGGTTGCGGCTGGAAACCCTGCTAAAGTTGTCAAGTCTACAGACGACTACGTTACAGCTTATAGAGAAACCCTTAAAAAAGAGCCCGGTAATTTCTGATGTTAAAGCTCTTTTTTTCTAACGATGATGGGCCTTCATATGCGGACAAGCTATGCGTATTTATGATGAGTCTTTATCTACTTGCTGATGTTGCTTCTGGATTCACTGTTCTTCAGTTAGGGATGGATTTAAAGCTGTCACTGCTATACAAATTACCATTAACTGGATTGGTACTGCTACTCGTACTGAAGCTTGATCCAAGGTATTTTATTTTCTTATGCCTTTTATTAGCGATACTGCTCATGGGGCCGGTACTTCAACTTCTCTCAGAAGCTGATACTTTCTTTTTTATCAGTGACTTCTCAAACGTGTATAAAATCCTCATGCCAATGTCTATTTTTATTTATTTTGGCTTGTTGGCTGCGCGTTGGGATTTGTTTACTAGAAAATGGCTTGAAAGAATATTAATTAGTAATTTTGCTATCCTGTGTTTTAACTTATTTTTAGGGGCGCTAGGTTTTGGTCGCTCAAGTTATCAATTAAGAGATGGTGAAACGGCAGGTTCTAATGGTTTTATATATGCGGCAAATGAATTAGGTGCGACCATGGTCGTGCTTTTCTCTTTCATGCTTCATATGTGTTGGAACTATAAGCGTAAGTGGTACATCCTGTTTTCTTTATTTACTGTGCTTTGTGGCTTACTTGTCGCCACTAAAACTGCCATGCTCGCTGCTGTAAGTCTTGTGTTTATAGTACCTATTCTCAATGAAAGAGAGAGGCTATTTAAAATGACGAAGCTGAAATTATATATTCTTGTACCTATGTTCTGTGCTATAGCGGCCATTGTATATGTAATTAACGATTTACTCATGGCTTTAGGCTTGTACGACAGACTTATGTGGGTACTGAGCCAAAAAGGAGTTTTAGGAATAATTCTATCTGGCAGAGATGAATTTGCAAAAGAGCTATTAGTTGTTTACGTCAATTACCTAGAATTCTGGCAGCAACTTGTAGGTGTCGGAACTGCGGGAATCGCTGAGTTTATCCCTATAAAGTACTCTGCTGAAATTGATGCGATTGATGTATTAGTTTACTTTGGATTCACTGGTTTATTTGTATGTTTTTCCTTCTACTTTTTTACCTTTATTAAAGCCTTAAAGCAATGTGTTAGGCCTGAATCTATTTATAGTCCTGCGGTGTTAGCTGGTACTCTTATCCTGCTATTTTTATCGCAGTTGAGTGGTCATGTTTGGATTTCTGGCACGTTAGGCATTTCACTCGGTTGTTTTGTATCGTTATTGTGGGTAGACACGGAAAGTAGGAGTAGCTCATGACAATATGTCAACCTCTCGTGAGTGTTTGGATACCAACCTACAACCGACTTCCACTTCTCAAAAGAGCTGTTGAGTCGGTAAAAAAGCAAACTTATAAAAACATAGAAATATTTATCGTTGATAATGGCTCTACAGACGGGACCGTTGAGTATTTAAAGCAGCTAGCTGGCGAAAATGAAAATATCCGCTTTCATAGCTTTGCTAAAAATGAGGGCGCATGTCGTGCTCGCAACTATGCAATTCAACATTCTCAAGGTGAGTATGCGACTGGCCTTGATGATGATGATGAGTTTTTACCAACCAGAATTGCAGACTTAGTTGAGGCATTTGAAGACAAATATGCCTTTGTTTGCAGTGGCTATATTTGGGATTACGGTCAAACTCAACGACCTATCTTAAATTCAGATATGATCATTGATATAGACGCTCAGCTAAACTTCAACCAAGCGTCTAATCAAGTTCTTACTAAGAGAGCACGCTTGATAGAGGCAGGGTTATTTGATGAGTCTGTTGTATCATCTCAGGATTGGGAACTGTGGACTCGAATGATTTTGACATTTGGTGCTGCGAAACGAATAAGTACTCCTTCATATATAGTGCATACTGCTCATGACAAACCCAGAATTACGGATAATCAAAAGAATCGCTCTGTAGGGTTTCAACAATTTTACGATCGGTACAGTCATTTAATGTCAAAAAGAAACAAAAAGTGTTTTGATTTTTTGGTTTATTACAGTAGCGGTCAAAAGGTAAGCCTGCTAACTGTATTTAAATATTTTACGCCCCCTATTGCTGGGAAATTACTGAGAGCATGGTTAGCTTCGTTATTTCCTGGACTTGCTAAAAAGAGATTAGAGCGCTTTAGAAAGGTTCAAAAATGAGTAAGATTTGTTTTATTGCAAACCTTTTCCCATCAAAAAAAGATCCCTCATTTGGAAGTTTTGTAGGTAAAAATTATCAACAGCTTCAAACACAAGGGAATCATATTGTAAGTAAGGTCGTTATTGATTATCGTGCTTCAGGTTTTGCAAAGCTTATTTGCTATATAAAATTTATTGCAAGCGGGATGTATGCAATAAGTAAGCGGAATTATGACTTCATTTACTTTCATTATTTAACATATTCGACCCTTTGCCTTATCCCTTTTCTATTGGTTGGAAGGCCGAAGTATGTAGTAAATATTCATGGCGATGATCTTGTTGGTAATACAACTATCCATAAGGTGATGGGGTTCGCGTCTAAATTAATATTAAAAAAAAGCACAGCAGTCGTTGTTCCATCCTCCTATTTCGAAGATAAACTTCTTGAGCTACATCCTTGGTATGATAAGGAGAAAATTATTGTATCTCCGTCTGGTGGTGTGGATTTTGATATATTTAAACCAACCATAAGCCCTTCACCATCCTTTTTCACTTTAGGGTATGTCTCTCGAATAGATGAAGGGAAAGGGTGGCAAGAATTGCTAGAAGCCTTAGTGTTAATTAGGCAGTCTCATCCTCATTTGATCAGTAAACTAAGATTGAATATCTATGGCACCGGCGCAGAGGTTGACGAACTAGTAAACACAATAGCCAACAGTGACTTATCTTCATTAGTTACATACTATGGTGCATTAGAACCAAATCAATTAGTTGATAAGTATAGTGAAATGGATGCTTTTATTTTTCCAACTCACAGAGAAAGTTTTGGTTTAGTGGCCGTAGAAGCTCTTGCATGTGGAACTCCCGTTTTAGCATCTAACATAAGCCCAGTGAATGATATAGTCCTACCTGGTAAAAACGGTTTACTGTTTGATGTAAAAGATAAAAACTCTATTGCCGATACAATCGTCGAATTACTAGAAATGGCACCTCAAGACTATGAATTACTGAGCTCATTTGCTCGTCAATCGGTATGTAACTATCGTTCAACTGAAGTCGCGCAGCATTTAGAAAATGAACTCAAAAAGCGATTATTACCCTAGGAAAGTTTAATGAAAATCACTATTGTCGGAACTGGTTATGTAGGCTTATCAAATGCAATGCTACTTGCTCAGCATAACCAAGTTATTGCACTGGATATTGTTGAAGAAAAAGTTGAGTTGCTTAATGCAGGTAAGTCGCCAATTATCGATACAGAAATCGAAGCATTCTTGACGAATAAAGATTTACAGTTTTCGGCAACCACAGACAAGCACTTAGCATTGAAAGATGCTGAATTTGTGATTATTGCAACACCCACTGATTACGACCCTGATACTAACTATTTTAATACGGGTTCAGTTGAAGCGGTTATTAATGATGTTTTAGCTATCAATCCTGATGCAACGATGGTGATTAAGTCTACGGTTCCGGTTGGCTTTACTAAAGCAATAAAAGAGCAGGTGAATAGCGACAATATCATTTTTTCTCCAGAGTTTCTGCGCGAAGGTAAAGCATTGTACGATAACCTGTATCCATCACGTATTATCGTGGGTGAGAAAAGTGAGCGTGCAAAGGTATTTGCTGAGTTATTAAAACAAGGTGCAGAAAAAGAACATATTGATATCTTATTTACCGACTCAACAGAAGCCGAAGCGATTAAGCTGTTTTCAAATACCTATTTAGCGATGCGCGTAGCCTATTTTAATGAGCTTGATAGCTATGCCCAAAGCCATGACCTTGATGCTAAACAAATAATTCAAGGAGTTGGTTTAGACCCGCGCATTGGCTCTCATTATAATAACCCTTCGTTTGGGTATGGCGGATATTGCTTACCAAAAGATACCAAGCAATTACTAGCAAACTATAAAGATGTACCAAATAATATGATTCGAGCGATTGTTGATGCAAACTCGACAAGAAAGGACTTTATTGCCGAATCAATTATTAAACAAAACCCTAAAGTAGTAGGTATTTATAGGCTGGTCATGAAATCAGGATCTGACAACTTTAGGGCTTCAGCTGTACAAGGCATTATGAAGCGCATTAAGGCAAAAGGCATTGAGGTCATTATTTATGAGCCTAGCCTACAAGAGAATGAGTTCTTTAATTCAGAAGTCGTAACAACAATTGATGAACTAAAGTCACGCGCTGATATTATTATTTCTAATCGCAATACCGGTGAGTTGGCTGATGTTGCTGAAAAAGTGTACACACGCGATTTGTTCGGTAGTGATTAACTATTTATTACTATGATTAAATGATAGCTAAGCCTTTTATCTTTTGATGAGGGGCTTGGTTAATTCAATAGTATTACTTTATTTGGCGCAGTGTTTCCCCCTGTTTTATTCAACACAAAAAGTGTCATTATTTATTGTTAACATGAAGAATATTAATAATAAATTACCTTGGGTTTGATATAATGTTCCCCTTTTGAGTGGTATCATTATACTCCGTTAAGCCAATGAGCGTCTTACGTTAAAGCGCTATTTTAGTCACGATTTAGCACTTTATTGAGTTGAGCGCGTAACAATAAATGATTGATTATGTCGTACGCTTTATTTTATTCAGCAAGTAATAAAATAAAAATAGTAGGTATTAAATTAGCTTAGCGACTTAGCCTAAAAGGACATGAACCTCAAAGGGTTACCATATTTGATGAAGTGAGTGACGTTTTGCCTCGCTTGTATGAGTAGTTAAAGTGATAATTTGTTCATATTCGAGCAAGCTTTACACTGCTAACTTAGTTGTAAATTTGAGTTAATATTTAAAAAAGGACTTAATATGAAAGCTGTTATCCCTGTTGCGGGTCTTGGAACTCGTATGCTTCCAATGACGAAAGCCATTCCAAAGGAAATGTTGCCGCTTGTCGATAAGCCTCTAATTCAATACATTGTTGATGAATGTGTGGCGGCAGGCATCAAAGAGATAGTGCTTGTAACACACAGCTCTAAAAATGCCATTGAAAACCACTTTGATACCAGCTTTGAGCTTGAAGCGACGCTTGAAAAGCGTGTTAAACGTACTTTATTAGAAGAAGTACGCTCTATTTGCCCTGATGATGTGACGATTATGCATGTACGTCAAGGCGAAGCAAAAGGGCTAGGTCATGCGGTATTATGTGCGAAACCTATTGTGGGTGATGATGACTTTGTTGTTGTGCTACCAGACGTCATTCTTGATAGCTATACAGCGGATCAAAAAACAGAAAATATTGCAGCCATGATCAAACGTTTCAAAGAAGTCAGAGCAAGCCAAATCATGCTTGAGCCTGTTGCAGCCGAAGATGTTAGTAAATATGGTATTGCTGATATTGGTGGAGTGACGATTAAAGCTGGCGAAAGCGCACCGATCAAAACCATGGTAGAAAAGCCAAAAACTGAAGAAGCGCCATCGAATCTTGCGGTTGTTGGTCGTTATGTATTGTCTAAAGCTATTTGGCCTATCCTAGCAAAAACCTCGGCAGGGGCTGGTGGCGAAATTCAGTTAACAGATGCAATCGATGCATTGATGGAAGCTGAAATAGTCGAAGCGTTCCACATGAGTGGCCGTTCACACGACTGTGGTGACAAGCTAGGCTATTTAAAAGCAATCATCGAATACGGTATGCGTGATGAAAAGCTAGGTGCTGAGTTTTCAGAGTTTGTTGCACAAGCAGTTGCACCTAAGCCGACCCATTTAAAAGCAGTTTAATGCTGTTTTCTGGTTTAGAGTACACAGAACGCCTGCATTAATGCAGGCGTTTTTGTTTCTAACCGTTATTGCCCTAGTCAAACAGGTAGTCGCGACTTTACGTCGCGCAAATCAAATGCAACCAGCCTAATCGTAGTTGCGACTGTATGTCGCGCAAATCAAATGCAACCAGCCTAATCGTAGTTGCGACTGTACGTCGCGCAAATCAAATGCAACCAGCCTAATCGTAGTCGCGACTTTATGTCGCGCAACAACCTTAATTATTGATTTCTAAAATCGCTTTAAGGGTATGCTCTTTATCTAGAATATCACGATAAAGTGCAAACTGATTACGAGCCCGCTCTAAATTGTGGTTCGCATGTTTAGTGGCAAAGTAATTATCACCATCAATAAAGTCAGTCAAAAAGCGTAAGCCAATCATAAACGTCATGACTTTGGTGCCTAGCCAAAAGCTTTGTTTTTCGGCATCGGTGATCACATTTTGCAGCGGTTCAACATAGCCTTTTACAATTGCTGCGAAAATTTCTTCACGCACGCGAACATTATTTAAGTTAGTTGAGTCTTCTTGCTCAGGTGAACAAAATGTACGTACCATATCGCCAAAATCAAACAGCCAATAGCCAGGCATACAGGTATCAAGATCGATCACCGCTTTCGCATTGTCTGACTTTGTGCAAAACAGCATATTGTTGATTTTGGTATCATTATGACAAGGCCTTAAAGGAATAGTACCGTCAAGCGCTTTTAATTCTGCAACGAGGCTTTGCTGTGCTAAGCAAAAATCAACATCGTCTTGGCATAGTGCAGTTCTGTTCAGTGGGTTTTGCTCTAGCACTTTTTTGAAGGCAGCAAATCGCATTTCTAGGTTATGAAAGTTAGGAATGACATGATGTAACTGTTCAGCCTGAAAATCTTGCAGAGCAAGGGCGAATTGACCAAATGCATTGGCCGCAGTTTGTGCTTGCGAGATGCTGGCTACAACATCTTCACTATAACTGCCGCCAATAAATTCGAGTGCGCGCCATACTCCTTGGTCATATTCAACCAAAAAGTCATTTTCAATAGTGGGTACGTGACGAATAATATCTAAATCATACTCACCATTATTATTTTTCTTTGTTAAGTGCTGTTCTATTAAACGGGCATTCTCAACGAGCTTCTCTGGGGCTGGAAATACATCCGTATTTAACTTTTGTACCACCAAGGCCTGATCATCTGCTTTAAGAAGCATGGTTGTGTTTATATGACCATTTCCAATAGGCTTTAGGCTAATATTGGCGTCGTTTAGGCCATAGCACTGAGATAAATGCTCAGCTACAGGGTTTGACTTCATTGAGAGTTCACTCTTCATTTTTGATTGCACTGGGGCGGTGACTGTTACTTCTTCCGTGATATAGTTCATAAAGCTTATTCGAAACCTTTTCTAGCTCTGATTTGTAAGTCACACCATACCAAGGCGACAGGGCTGTATAGACTGTGACAGATTGGTGTTTACCTTGAATGGCGGCTTGGATTTGGTCGGGCAAATAATACTCTTTTGTGACACCGTTGTCATTACTTTCTAAGAACTCAAAAAAGCCGCTTTCTAAGTAATTGAACACATCGGGAGTTATTCCCCAAAAGCTCATTGAGCCCAATGAATCATCTGCAATTACCACTCTTTCACCTTGTGGAGTATCGCCGTAAAGAGCAGTATTTTCGTGTTTAATATTTAAGTATTCAATCACATTAGTGAGCTGCTGTTGTTCATTGACCTCACACAGCCCGCGATTAACTCCCCCTTCATCTGACAGTGTTTGGCTAATTGGGTAACCAACCATGGCCCATTGCATGCTGTGCTTAAAGTGTTCAGCAACTATTTCAAACGAAGTATCGCCATAATAGTCATCAGCGGTGATCACAATCGCAGGATTATCTACATAAGGCTTTGCACAAAGCAGTGCATGCCCAGTTCCCCATGGCTTGATGCGCTCTGCAGCTAGGTGGCCGAACTTGTCTGGTAACGCATCAATACTTTGCTCAACTAATACAACATCGAGGCCATTAGGAAGTCGAGGTAAGATTGTGGCCTCAAGTTCAGCACGAATTTTTTGATTAATAATGATCACAACTTGGCTAACACCCACTTTGACTGCATCGGCGATACTTAGCTCCATGATTGTGCGACCAAGACTTGGAATTTCAGCGATTTGTTTATTTCCGCCAAAGCGACTACCTAAGCCACCAGCTAATATAATTAAAGTGAGAGAATGCTGTGCCATTGTATCTATTAAATAAAAAACAAAATCTGAGTCTATCAGAAACAATCAAAACGTAGGAGGCGTTTTAATATTGAATCTTTTTTATTTATCGTTGAAGTTATTTTGTCGGCTTTATTTTAACGAGTAATGTTTACTCGCATCCCCCTTACCCCAGTGGTATATTGTCGTTTGAGGTATTGAATCGTTTAAATAGAGTGGGCGATGGCAAAAGATAGATACGCGCCTAAAGCACTGGGCGATATTATGGCAGGGCTCAATAGCCGACTTGCGTCCTATGCAGGCAAGGCGCAAGGGCTATCGAGTCAGCAAGTTATACTGGACGACTTCTTAGGCGAAACATTATCAAAAAAATGCCGAGTGAGTAATTATCGTGATGGTACTTTAATGATTGAGGCGGTCTCTGCCCCTATAGCACTGCGCTTAAATTATTTAAAAATGGACATGCTGTCGCACTTTCGTAAGGCGGGCATGGCTGAACTTGGGCAAATTAAAATTACTGCTAATCCACAAGCTACACAGCGTTTATCAGCAAAATCTGAGCAAGACAAAAAACCAGTTACAAAACGTCACATGAGTGAGCAAACAGCCGATTACCTCAGCGCCATTGCTGCGGATGCACCGCCGTCGTTAAAAGCTAAATTAGAACGCTTAGCGCAACATGGCCGTAAGAAGTAACGTGTAGGTGTGAAATTTATTTTGTGCGGGGGCTGCGGTCTGCTCGCAGTTCAAAGGGCGTCTTGCGAGCATAAGAGGCCTTCAGATTCGCCTTTTTTCATCCCTGATCTTGATTTTATTTCGATTGTCGCCATATCTACCCAGTGATTTAATTTTTACGCATTAGATCAAAGATTACGGCTAATTTTTAAATTTTCTTGCTGAAAATCCATATCTTCACACACAGAAGGTTTGATGTTGCGCAGACTCTGGTATGATAGCGCACGAAATAAGCTGTGTTTTAAACAGCGTACTGATAAATTGTTAATTAATATGCCCTACATCATGAGCATAAGCGCATATTAATTATCAATTAAAGAAAGTGGGTTAGCTAACGACTAGCTAACAAAGAATATATTGTAACGGTTTTATCATGATATCTAATTTATTTACCAAGATTTTTGGTAGTCGCAATGACCGCACTATTAAAAACCTAAGAAAGACGGTCGCACTGATCAATGCGCTTGAAACGCAATTAGAGGCGCTTTCTGATGAAGATCTAAAAGCAAAAACAGCGGAATTTAGAGAGCGTTACGATAACGGACAAAGCCTAGATGATATCTTACCAGAAGCATTTGCTGTGGTACGTGAAGCATCTAAGCGTGTAAATGGCATGCGTCACTTCGATGTACAGTTACTAGGTGGTATGGTTTTACATCAAGGTCGTATCGCAGAGATGCGTACCGGTGAAGGTAAAACATTAACGGCAACATTGCCTGCCTACCTACGTGGTTTAACAGGCAAAGGTGTTCACGTAATTACCGTGAACGACTACCTTGCAAAACGTGATGCGGAAACTAACCGTCCATTATTTGAATTCTTAGGCCTAACAGTAGGCTGTAACGTACCGGGTATGATGCCACAGCAAAAGAAAATCGCTTACGCTGCTGACATTACTTATGGTACGAATAATGAATTTGGCTTTGATTACCTGCGCGATAACATGGCATTTAGCATTGAAGAGCGTGTGCAACGCCCACTTTACTACGCAGTAGTGGATGAGGTGGATTCAATCCTAATCGATGAAGCGCGTACGCCGCTTATTATCTCAGGCCCTGCTGAAGATAGCTCTGAGCTTTACATCGAAATCAACAAAATTGTGCCAGAACTTGAGCTACAAGAAAAAGAAGATGAAGAAGGCGTTGAAGGCGACGGCGACTACACTATCGACGAAAAGTCTAAGCAAGTTCACTTAACTGAACGTGGTCAAGTTAAAGTTGAAGAACTACTGATCGAGCGCGGCTTAATTGAAGAAGGCGATTCACTTTATTCAGCCTCCAGCATCACATTATTAAGCCATGTGTATGCGGCGCTTCGTGCTCATAAGCTGTATCAAAAAGACGTTGATTACGTTGTTAAAGAAAACGAAGTTATCATTGTTGATGAGCATACAGGCCGTACAATGGAAGGTCGCCGTTGGTCAGAGGGTTTACACCAAGCTGTTGAAGCAAAAGAAGGTGTACGCATTCAAAACGAAAACCAAACATTGGCATCAATCACATTCCAAAACTACTTCCGTTTATACGACACATTAGCGGGTATGACAGGTACAGCAGACACAGAAGCGTTTGAGTTCCAGTCTATCTACGGTCTCGACACAGTCGTAATGCCAACGAACAAACCGATGATCCGTGACGATCGTGCTGACCTTGTCTACCTTACACAAGAAGAAAAGTACGAAGCAATCCTTGCTGATATCAAAGATTGTCAAGAGCGTGGTCAACCGGTACTTGTGGGTACTATTTCTATCGAAAGTTCTGAGTACTTATCGCAGTTCTTGCGTAAAGAAAAAATTAAGCACAATGTACTTAATGCGAAATTCCATGCCCAAGAAGCAGACATTGTTGCTGACGCGGGCTTACCTGGCACAGTAACCATTGCAACTAACATGGCCGGTCGTGGTACCGATATCGTGTTAGGTGGTAACTGGCAAAGTGAGGTTGAAAAGCTTGAAGAGCCAACTGATGAGCAAATCAAAGCGATTAAAGAAGCGTGGCAAAAACGTCACGACGCGGTAATCGAAGCGGGTGGCTTACATATCATTGGTACTGAGCGTCATGAATCTCGTCGTATCGATAACCAGTTACGTGGTCGCTCGGGTCGTCAAGGTGATGCCGGTTCAAGCCGTTTCTACTTATCAATGGATGACGCATTAATGCGTATCTTTGCTGGTGAGCGCATGACGAACATGATGCGTAAGCTAGGTATGCAACGCGGCGAAGCGATTGAGCATCCTTGGGTTAACCGTGCAATCGAAAACGCACAACGTAAAGTTGAAGCGCGTAACTTCGACGTTCGTAAACAATTACTTGAGTACGATGATGTAGCAAACGATCAACGTCGTGTTGTTTACTCACAACGTAATGAGCTACTTGAAGAAGGCGATATTTCAGAAACTATCACAGCTATTCGCAGCGATGTGCTAAACGGTACGATTGACCAATACATTGCGCCGCAAAGCCTAGCTGAAATGTGGGATATTCCAGGCCTTGAAGAACGTTTAAAGCAGGATTTCTTAATCGAGCTACCTATTGCACAATGGTTAGCTGATGATAATAAACTGTACGAAGAAAAACTTCGAGAGCGTATTGAAGAAGCGGTTGAGCAAGCATATAAGCAAAAAGAAGAGATGGTAGGTGAGTCTGTACTACGTCAATTCGAAAAAGCAATTATGCTACAAAGTCTTGATCAACATTGGAAAGATCACTTGGCAGCGATGGATCACCTTCGTCAAGGTATTCACTTGCGTGGCTATGCGCAGAAGAATCCGAAGCAAGAATATAAGCGTGAGTCGTTCGAGTTATTCTCTGAAATGCTTGAGAACTTAAAAGTCGACGTTGTCGGTATTTTGAGTAAAGTACAAGTTCGCGCTGAAGAAGATGTTGAAAAAGTTGAAGAGCAACATCGTAAGAGCGAAAATGCACCGCGTGAATACCAGCACGAAGAGGCAGAGCACCTTGGTGGCGAAACACCACAAGATGCAGTGGTTAGCCATCGTGCAGAACCAAAAGTCGGTCGTAATGAACCGTGTCCTTGTGGTTCAGGTCAAAAATTCAAACAGTGTTGCGGTAAATTAAAGTAACCTAAGCATTGGGATAAAAAGCGACGCTTGCGTCGCTTTTTTTATGATTGAGGAAATATCAAATGACTAAAAAAATAGTGCATGTTGCAGTCGGCGTTATTTATAAAGATCAGCAGCTATTTATCTGTAAACGTCCAGATGACAAACACCAAGGCGGCTTGTGGGAATTCCCCGGCGGTAAGGTCGAGCAGGGCGAAAGCGTATTTACAGCGTTACAGCGCGAGCTACTAGAAGAAGTAAATCTAACCGTTAATGGCAGTGAAGCGCTAATGGTGATCGAACATGACTATGGCGATAAATGCGTTCGTTTAGATGTGCATATTGTTGATAACTTCACAGGCACTGCTCATGGCGCAGAGGGGCAACAAGGGAAGTGGGTAGCAATTAATGAACTTGATAGTTACGCCTTTCCTGCTGCCAATGTAGAAATAGTTGAAAAGATAAAGCAGAAATACGAGCAATAAGCTTTGGTGAAAGTGTGAAATTTAAAAGCGCCCTGCAAGCCATTGTCCGCTTGGTGGTGTGTAATTCCCTCTTTCTCTATCAAAAGTGCTGATATAAAATAAAACGACACTAAATAGCGTATGATAAATATATTCTAATAGTATATGCCTTACTTGTTTACGGTATCATAGCTTCTCTATTCAGTGTTTTTTGACCTACACTTTTGTTTTTTGTCAGCGTTTAGTGCTGAACCTCTTTTTTAAGGTTAACAATGAAATATTTAGTCACCGGAGCCGCGGGTTTTATTGGTGCTGCGACGTGCCAAAAGCTATTGACCGCAGGGCATGATGTTATAGGTATCGATAATTTAAATGATTATTACGATGTTAACTTAAAACTGGCTCGATTGGCTCAATTTGAATCTCATGAGCGCTTTTCTTTTAAAAAGCTTGATATAGCGAATCGCGTTGAAATGGCTGAGTTATTCGAAGTAGAAAAGTTTGAACGCGTTATTCACTTGGCGGCTCAAGCTGGTGTGCGTTATTCGATTGAAAATCCTGATTCATACGCCGATTCAAACTTAGTTGGACACTTAAATATTTTAGAGGGATGTCGCCATAACAAGGTAGCACATCTAGTGTATGCGTCTTCTAGTTCTGTGTATGGTTTAAATGAAAAAACACCATTTGAAACAAAAGATAGCGTTGACCATCCTGTATCATTTTATGCAGCAACTAAAAAAGCGAATGAGTTAATGGCGCATAGTTACTCGCATTTATATGATTTACCCACCACAGGGTTACGCTTTTTCACTGTATACGGCCCATGGGGTCGCCCAGATATGGCGCCTTTTATTTTTACTAAAAAGATGCTTGCTGATGAAACAATAGATATCAATAACAATGGCGATATGTGGCGCGATTTTACTTATATTGATGATATCGTTGAGGGCGTTATTAGGGCGGCAGATGTTATTCCAGAGCGTAATGATCATTGGCGAGTAGAGACTGGTTCACCTTCGACAAGTTCTGCTCCGTACCGTGTTTATAACATTGGCCATGGTAGCCCTATAAATCTAATGAAGTTTATTGAAGCAATCGAGTCTGAGCTGGGTATTGAGGCAAAGAAAAACTTTCGAGAAATGCAGGCCGGTGATGTTTATAAAACATTTGCGGATACCCAAGACTTATTTGCTGCAACAGGTTACAAACCTGCTATTGGTTTAGAAGAGGGTGTAACAAAGTTGGTTACTTGGTATAAATCATTTTATGGCTAAATTATAAAGCCCAAATACAATAGATGATTGAGCTTCGACCTGCGGATGTTTGTAAGGTAACTATTATCTTTATTTAAGTAATAGCGACCTTACAAAATAAGCGTCTATTTGTTTCACACTATCGCTTAAATATGCGACTCATCGCTTTTGATAAGAATTGTTACATATTCGATTTTATTGTTTTGCTTGAGAGGTTTATGATGGACAAAGCGAAAGACTGCCTATTCGTAGTATTTCGAAAATACCTCTAACTATACGATAAGTACGGGAACCTCATGAAAAAAGTAACACTTACCGCGGCAAGTATTGCACTTGCGCTCGGTCTTGTTGGTTGTGGTGAAAAAGAACAAGAAACTAAAGCACCAGCAACTGCTGCCGTCACTGAAGCAAAAGCGCCTTTAAATTCAGGTATTGAACTGGCGAACATGGACAAGTCTGTTCGCGCACAAGATGACTTTTACTATCACGTAAACGGCGAATGGTTAGAAAAAACAGACATTCCTGGTGATAAATCAAACTACGGTTCATTTACTCAGCTTTATGATGATTCGCAAAAAGCGATGAAAGAAGTACTCGAAAAAGCGGCCGCAAATACCAATGTTAAGCCAGGTTCTGATGAAGCAAAACTCGCTGCATTCTATAACAGCTACATGGATGAAGCCGCTCGTGAAGCGGCAGGCATCAAACCATTATCGCCAGTACTTGAAAGTGTTGATGCTGTAAAGAGCAAGTCCGATCTTGTTGCTTTAATGGCTGAACTTCGCATTAAAGGCGGTAACTTGCCGTTTGGTTGGTACGTAAATAACGACGCGAAAAACTCTAGCGAAAACGCGATGTATGTTTATCAGTCTGGCTTAGGTTTACCCGATCGCGACTACTACCTAAAAGATGATGAAAAATTCACAAAAATTCGTGAAGCTTATCAAGCATACGTAACCGCTATCTTAAGCAAAGCGGGTGTCGCTGATGCAGAATCTGCGGCTAAAGCTATTATTGATCTTGAAACACGTATTGCTGATGCACAGTGGAGCCGAGTAGAAAGCCGTGATGCAACTAAATCTTACAACAAGATGAGCGTTGCAGATGCCAACAAACTTACTGGTGACTTTGATTTTGCTGCTTACCTTGATGCGTCAGGCATCAAGACTGAAGATGTCATTGTTCGCCAACCTAGCTACCTAGAAAAATTTGCAGGTATCTACAGTGATACAGACTTAGCAACTTGGCAGAACTACCTTAAGTTCCACTTTGTAAGTAACTACTCAGCGCTATTAGATAAAGAGCTTGTTGATCTTAACTTTGATTTCTACAGCACAACACTGCGCGGTGTGACAGAGCAGTCACCACTTTGGAAAAAAGCCGTTGATGCATCAAACGGTGTATTAGGTGAAATGTTGGGTAAAGTGTACGTTAAAGACAACTTCCCGCCTGAAGCGAAAGCGCGCATGGAAGAGTTAGTTGATAACGTGATCAAAGGTTACGCAGTAGCAATTGAAAACCTTGAGTGGATGAGCCCAGAAACAAAAATTGCTGCGAAAGCAAAACTTGATAAGTTCACACCTAAAATTGGCTACCCAGATAAGTGGAAAGACTACTCAGCACTTGAAATGAAAGGTGATGACCTAGTGGGTAATTACATTCGCCATAGTGAGTGGGAATTTGCAGATATGACGGCAAAACTAGGTAAGCCTGTTGATCGTTCTGAGTGGCATATGACACCACAAACAGTAAATGCTTACTATAACCCAGTGAACAACGAAATTGTATTCCCAGCGGCTATCTTACAACCACCATTCTTTAACCTAGAAGCAGATGATGCTGTTAACTATGGTGCAATTGGTGCGGTAATTGGTCACGAGCTAGGTCATGGTTTTGATGACCAAGGTGCTAAGTATGATGGTGACGGTAACTTACGTAACTGGTGGAGCGAATCAGACCTTAAACAGTTTGAAGAGCGCACCGGCCAGTTAGTTGCTCAATACAATGAATACAAGCCATTTGAAGATGCTAGCGTAAATGGTGAGCTTACACTTGGTGAAAACATTGGTGACTTAGGCGGCTTAACCGTCGCTTATACTGCTTATCAATTATCACTGGGTGATGAAAAAGCGCCTATCATTGATGGTTACACAGGTGATCAGCGTTTCTTCATGGGGTGGTCACAAATTTGGCGTCGTAAGTACCGTGACGAAGAGTTACGTAACCGCCTAATGACAGACCCTCATTCACCAAGCCATTACCGTGTAATCGGTATTCTTTCAAACATGCCAGAGTTCTATCAGGCGTTTGATGTAAAAGAAGGCGACAAGATGTATATCAAACCAGAGGATCGTGTAAAAATCTGGTAATTGATTATTGATTTAAAAAAGGCTCTGAGTGAACGCTCAGAGCCTTTTTTGTTTTACATTTTTGTATTACTGCTTATGCTCATTTTTTAGTTTAACTGAAATGGGTACGAGATGGTATCATCAAAGAAGAGACTTAAAGGGCGTATTTCAAAAGCAAATAGCTACTATTCGGTAACTTTGTGTTGTTACGGGCGGCAGTCTATTTTCAAAGACTTCTGTCATGGCGCTATTGCAGCTAAGACCCTTTATTATTTAGAAGATAAAGTAGAAACAATCTGTTTTGTGTTAATGCCGGATCATTTACATTGGATATTTCGGTTGTATCCAAAGCACAATTTATCTCAAGTTGTAAAGCATTATAAAAGCCTAGTAACTCTCTCTATTCGCAAGAAAATGGGCAGGAAAGTAGTTATCTGGCAAGGTAATTTTTATGATCACTTGATTAGAGATGAAAGTGATTTATTAAACCAAGCTCGTTATATAGTTGCCAATCCTCTACGTGCCAATTTAGTTAAAAGCGTCGGCGATTATCCATTTTGGAATAGTATTTGGCTGTAGGCGTGAAATTTATTTCGCGCAAAGGTTTCAGGTTGTGTGGCGTTTCAGACGCGTCCTGCGATCATGACGCCTACGATTGATGTAGGCGTGAAATTTATTTCGCGCAAAGTTTTCAGGTTGTGTGGCGTTTCAAATGCGCCCTGCAAGCATGACGCCTACGATTGATGTAGGCGTGAAATTTATTTCGCGCAAAGGTTTCAGGTTGTGTGGTGTTTCAAACGCGCCCTGCAAGCATGACGCCTACGATTGCTGTAGGCGTGAAATTTATTTCGCGCAAAGGTTTCAGGTTGTGTGGTGTTTCAAACGCGCCCTGCAAGCATGACGGCTACGATTGATGTAGGCGTGAAATTTATTTCGCGCGAAGGGATTTAAACCATAATTGCATCTTTCAGATACTGGAATAATTCTTTGTAACTCTTAGCTGGTTTTTCTGCTTTGACTTCTTTGGCAGCGCCACGCACTAACTGGCGCATTTTTTGGCGCTCAAGCGCTGGATATTGCTCAATTGTTGGATTAATTAAGTCATCACCTTGCTTGATTAAATCATCTCGAAGCTTTTCGATTTTATTCATTAATACATCAGCTTGGTTATTTTTGTTCAGCATGATGTCAATCATGGCCTGAATTTCGTCCACGTTTTCTGTGGTACGTAATACTTTGGCGATGTAGTTTAAGTTACGGCGGTAAGCATCACTCTTATCACTGACTTTATCAGAAACAACTAACGCTTCTTTTAAATCGTGATTGAGCGGTAAACGATCACGTTGCTTTTTCGGCATTTTTGCGATTTCAGCACCCAGACCATGATATTGCATGGCTTCACGTTTTAATTCGCTTTTTGATACGTAAATAATTTCTTCTTCGATAAGTGGCTTTTTCTTCTTCGCCATAAGGATGCTCATTCAGTAAACTTAACTATTGGCTATTATACGTCATTTAGTTAATGATTAATATTAGCTGATGCACGTCTCGCAGTGTGTTAGCATTCGTTACACTATAAAAAATAGCAGAACCTAGGACACACAAGATGAAAGATCCTATTTATCAACACATTTCTGAAGTTAAAGACGCGGTCAGCGAAGTGCTAGAGCATGCAAAAAAGCTCGGTGCAACTGCAGCAGAAGCGGCGATGTCGAGCACCTCAGGTTTGTCTGTCAGCACGCGCATGGGCGAAGTTGAAACAATAGAGTTTAACCAAGACGGTGGCTTAGGTATCAGTGTTTATGTGGGTAATAACAAAGGCTCTGCTTCAACGGCCGACTTAAACCCTAAAACATTACGTACAGTGGTCGAAAAAGCCATTGATATCGCAAAATTCACTTCTGATGATCCATACAATGGAATCGCTGATAAAGAGCTACTTGAGTTTGCGCCGCTCGATTTAGATTTATACCACCCGTGGGAAGTAAGCCCAGAGCAAGGTATTGAACTTTGTCATCAAGCAGAGCAGGCGGCACTAAACGCCGATAAGCGTATTGTCAATTCAGATGGGGCGAGTTTTTCTTCTCACCAAGGTTTACGTGTTTATGGTAACAGCCATGGCATGGTTGCAGGTTACCCGCGCACGCGTCATAGCATTAGCACTATGGTGATTGGTAAAGAAGGCGAGCAAATGCAGCGCGATTCTGCGTATACTGTAGCGCGCCATAAAGATGATTTAAACGACGCTGCAAAAGTGGGCCTCGAAGCGGCAACAGAAACCTTGGCTAAACTTAATAGCCAAAAGCTCGGTACTATGAAAGTGCCTGTTATCTTTAGAGCAGATATTGCCAATTCATTATTCGGTCATTTAGTGTCGGCGATTGGCGGTGGTGCGCTTTATCGTAAATCGAGTTTCTTGCTTGATAGCTTAGGGACTAAAGTCTTTAGCGATTGTGTGAATATCTCTGAGCGCCCGCATTTATTAAAAGGTTTAGCGTCTTCACCGTTTGATGCTGAAGGTTTAAAAACCGTTGATCGTGAAATTATTCAAGGTGGTGAGCTGCAAACTTACCTGTTAGCAAGCTATGCAGCACGCAAACTGTCTATGGCACCAACGGGTCATGCTGGTGGTATTCATAACTGGTTAGTTGAGCAAACGCATGCTGATTTGAACGCGCTATTAAAAACCATGGGCACAGGTTTATTAGTGACTGAACTTATGGGCCAAGGTGTGAACACAGTGACTGGTGATTACTCACGTGGCGCAGCGGGCTTCTGGGTTGAGAGTGGCGAAATTCAATACCCAGTAAGTGAAATCACCATTGCTGGTAACTTAAAAGATATGTTTAAAGCGGTCGTTGGCTTAGGTGGTGACATCGAGCGCCGTGGCGGTATTCAAACAGGCTCTGTATTAATTGAACAAATGCAGATTGCGGGTAGTTAATTCATAAATAACTAATCATTTTTTAAAAGCCTCACTTTAGTGGGGTTTTTTTATTTGAAAAAGCGCTTTACCTAAACTTAACTTGAGGTTTTATCTTGGTGGCAGTTTAAAAATAAAAAGGAAATCCATCATGTATTTAGAACACGTAAACCTTGTTGTTAGTAATGTTGATGCCATGCTGCACTTTTATAAAGTAGCATTCCCGCACTGGCGTGTGCGTAGTCAAGGTGACAGCACATGGTCTGGCAAACCACGCAAATGGCTGCACTTTGGTGATGATTACCAATACCTTGCACTGAGTGATAACGGTGAAGATGAAAATCGTGATTTAGCGGGTCATCAAGTTGGCCTTGCCCATTTTGCTTATGTGACAAACGACATTAACGCCGTCATTGAACGTCTTGTTTCAGCCGGTTATGAAATTGATAAACGGGGTCCAGAAAATCCATACCGAAAAAATGTTTACTTTATCGACCCCGCAGGTTTTGAAGTTGAGTTTGTAGAGTATTTCAGTGATATTCCAAGTGAAAGGAATAATGATCTTTGATGTTGCCGTGAAAGTTATGTCGCGCGGTAGTTGTAGCTGCGGGTTGACCCCGCGTCATTGGTTACCTATTGCGCGATGTAAAATCGCGCCTACAATACCTCGCAACTTTTACTGCACCCTATTCATTTCTTTCCAACTGGCTTTTAGGCTATTGGCAAAGCTGATGAACTTTTCTTTCATGGTACGCTTTACTTTGATCTCCACTGAGCCTAGCCATACGTTACCTTCAATGGTAATGGTTGGGCCCTGACCTTTATTTAGAGCAACTGACTTGTTTTCTACGCTGCCAATAACGCTAAACAGTTTAGATACCACATTGACATGTTCAGGCACGTAGATCTCGTCGTTACCTAAAATACAGTTTACGTAAATAGTGACATGCTGATGCTGGAAAATCGCTTCACTAAAGTCGAGCTCAATTGAACCTAGGCAGTTTGTGAGGTGAATTTCTTTTGGCACAAGCCACTGGCCGCTGCGTTCATTTGAACCAAGAATACTACGTAACTGTAAGTTTTCATTATCATTGCTATGACTGTAGTGAGGTTTAAATTGAGCATGTTTATGTGATTTGTAATCAGTATCAGCTTTTAGCGCTAAGTCAGCAACAAGCTCAACAAGTACTTCGTTGCTGGTGGCTGCCATTGCTTGATCTAGTCGGCGTTCAAATGCCTCAGCTGAAATAACGGCATGACTGTAGTTATAAATGAGTTGATCGATGACTTCTTCTCTTACTTGATCGATTGGGCGATCTTCAAGTTTAACGGCCATGGTAGTTCCCTGTTGTAATTATAAAGTGATTGTTCTGTTATTGGATATGTAGCAAAGCTCAGGCCAAAGTTTATTTATATAAAAATCAATGTATTGTGTTTTTTGGCTTGTTAGTAACTTCGTTAAATTAACCATAGATTAATATTATCTGCAACTAATTGGTCATTTTTGCAACATTGTGAACTTATTACCGAGCAGCCTGTAAATTGTTACCGAGAAGAATATAACCATTATATGACTAAATCCATAAGGTGTTGATATATAAGGGTTAAATAGTTGGCATTAAAGTCGCATTAGTTAATTCGTCTTTAATCAAAAGGAGAAAGATTATGAATACATTCAACAAGTCTATGATTGCCGCGTTAGTTATTGGTGCTACTAGCATGTCAGCTCAGGCAAGCAGCTGGGAAAATGAAAGTAAAGATGCTTGGATTGATGGTAAGGCAGAAACTGTTCTTTTAATGAACACAAATCTAAACAACTTTGATATCAACACAGATGTAAAAAATGGCAAGGTTGTACTAACTGGTAAAGTGAAAAGTGAGCTTGATAAAGAATTAGCGGAAGAGCTAGTACTGAGCTTAGACGGCGTAACTGATGTTGAAAACAAGCTTACAGTTGTAAAAGACATGAAGACTAAGCACGCCAAAAAAGATATGGGCGACTCAGCTGAAAGTGACTTAACAGATGCAAAAATCAGCACTGTAATTACTACACGCTTCCTATTTAACTCAGAAGTAGGTGGTACTGATATCGATGTAGATACTGATAATGGTGTTGTAACCCTTAAAGGTACCGTTGAATCTGAAGCTGAAAAACAACTTGCAGTAAGCATTGCAGAAAATGCTGAAGATGTTCGCAAAGTAATCGATGAATTAACGATTGTTGCTGAATAATAAGTAATTAATGAAAGCCCAGCTTTGGCTGGGTTTTTATTTTATTTTCAAGGAGTGAATCATGGATTTAATTCGCATTATATTGTCAGTTTTAATTCCCCCATTAGGTGTATTTTTACAGGTAGGTTTAGGTGCACAATTCTGGATTAATATTCTTTTAACTCTATTAGGGTACATTCCAGGCTTGATTCATGCTGTGTATATTATTGCTAAACGATAATTGCACACAAGGATGATTTAGGAGCACAGCAAGGAAGCGCTGTAGGAGTAACGGATTATAAACCGCAAGGAGTTACATAATGGAAAACGTAGCAAAGCACAATGGAAAGCAAGGAAGTAACAAGGCGTTATGGACAAGCGCACAATGGCAACGCTTTATGGAAAAGGTGAAAGGATAATTGCTAAGGAGCAGCAAATGGTAAGGAACCTAAAATGGATGAAGCTAGCGTAAGGAGGTGACTATATGGAACAAGTACAAACGCAATCAAAACAAGGAACGGATCAGCAAGGAGTTGCTTTATGGAATAAGCAGCAGTGGCAAGACTTTATGGATCATGCGAAAGCAGTTGCACCACAGGTAACAGGGAAGGCTGACGATAAAAACCCGATATTATCATCTTCAGGTGATATCGGGTTTTTAATCACATCAGCAATTTATCTTTATAATTTAAACTGATTAACAGTTCTATTTAGTGACACTGCTAATTCATTCAAATCACGGGCTTCATCAGCCAATTCATGAGCATGATCTGCTGTGCTATTCACTAAATGATTAATAGCCGCAAGGCTGTTATTGATATCTTCTGCCACCACTGTTTGTTGCTCCGTAGAGGTCGCAATTTGATGACTTTGATCTTGTACGTTTGTCACTGATTGTGCGATGTCTTGCAGTGCTGTCAGTACAATTTGTGTTTGTTCAACAGAGCCCTCAGCGCGTTCTTGCCCTTGTTGCATCATCGTGGATGCTTGTTGAGCACTCTGCTGTAACCTGCTGATCATATTACGAATATCATCTGTTGACTCTTGCGTACGGCTAGCTAATGAACGTACTTCGTCAGCAACCACTGCAAAACCTCGACCTTGCTCGCCTGCACGCGCTGCTTCAATGGCAGCATTAAGGGCCAGTAAATTAGTTTGTTCTGCAATAGAGTTGATTACATCGATGACGGCACCAATATTACCGCTTTCTTGCTCAAGACCAGCAACGACTTTAGACGCTTCACCAATGTGGCTTGCCAATGCGGTCATGACTGATTGAGCCTGTGTAGAACGGTTTGTGCCATCAACAGTAATGGTTTGTACTTGTTCAGCTGCATTATTGGTATTTTGTGCATTGCGCGAAATTTCGAGTACTGTTGAGGCCATTTCAGTGACAGCTGCACTAACACTGTCTACTTGTCGCTTTTCTTGTTGAATTTCATCATTGGTCTTTTGAGATACTGTTTTTAGCTGTGAAGCTGCTTGGCTTAACTGCTCCGCTTGTGCTGCAGTATTGAGCATCATTGCACGCAATTTATCAATAAAGGTGTTCATATGCAGGGCTAATTGGCCCACTTCATCGTGACTTTTTATATCAATTTTTTGTGTCAGGTCGCCATCTCCTGAGGCGATATCACGCATAATGTAAGTTAGTTTAGTCAGCGGTTTGGTGATCATTTGCGTAGCCCAAAAGATCATTGCAATGATAATCGTAAGAATAATGAACACTGATGTTGTGGTTGTCATTACCGCATCATTGACAGGCTCATCAATCATGCTGGTCGGAATTAAAATACCTACATACCAATCAAGATAAGGGGTTTCTAATTCAAGGCGATTGAAGACAACGTAATACTGCTCACCTTTAAAAGTGATGAAGCTACTACCGTCTTTTTTACTTTTCATAATGCGATTTAATTCGCTAAAGCCTGATGTATCGTTAAACTGTTTCTCTAGCGCTTCTAGGCCTTCTTTGCCATTTGGGCCTTCGTCGGTAATTGATAGTTTGTGACCTGTTCGTTTCGAAAGGTGCACAACTTTTTGGTTGCCATCAAGTAAAAAACCAAATCCTTGACCATTGAAACGAATATTTTCGACCATGTCGTTAATATTGTTGAGCTGTAAGTCGACACCACCAAAACCAATGAGTTTATTTTGTTTGTTATACACTGGTTGTTGTACAACCGCTGACGCATTGCCTGTGGTTAAGTCAACGGAAATAGGGCCGACATAGAGCTTGTTTATTGCTAGAGCATCTTGCCACCAACCACGTTTATAAGCGTAATAAGGGTCACCGTTAAAGTGTGTAGTACGTTCATTTTCTTTAAAGTACTCACCGGTGGTTGCTGAGGCAAAAAAAGCAGATAGAATATTGTCATCATTACCACTAATGCGTACAAAGTCTTGATTGATGCTGTTGTACCCAGGTTGGTTATCAAGTGGTTGATCACGCTCAGTCCAATTTTCAAACCAATTCACTAAATGTGGGTTAGTAATAAAAGTTTCAACAACTTTACCATAGCGAGCAAAGTAACCTTGCATTGAAAGTCGCTCACTTTGTAGGTAACTGTCAGCTTCTCGCTGAATTGCTTGTCGTGATAAGTCAGCGATGTGACTAACAAAAAAGCTCGATGCGATGATAAGTAGTACACTGATCGTCCCACCGATAAGAAGTAATATTTTTTTACGTAAAGAGAGGTTGTTTAACATAGGTGCACGTGTTTTTATTATTAGCTAGAGTAATCTATCTAATCATATTTGCACCCAAATCGCTACAAGACAAAGTAAAGTTTGTTAATAAAATAATACATAATACAAGAGGATGTTACCAAGTGGTTGTTAATGATAATAAATTAGTAGTGCTAGGTGCTGGCTGGCTAGGTGAAGCACTTTGTCTTAAGGCAAATGAATTAGGTTGGCAGGTGCAAGGCACTGGAAGAGAGGTCAAGCATGACCACGACTTTCAACGCCAATTGATATTACAATCAGGTGGATTAAAGCATACTGTCTCTTTAAAAGACGCGTGGTGGGTATGTGCTATTCCACCTAAAAGCCGCGACACTCAAAGTGATTATCTAGCGACGCTTTCCGCCAGTCTAGAGTTAGCTAAATCGCTGCAATGCCGAGGCTTTATTTTATGTTCTTCAACGGGTGTATATAACAACGCTGATAATACATACACAGAGCAAAGTACTATTGAATGTTCGTCACCTCGCCAACAGCTGTTGTATGATGCTGAACAATGCGTGCTGCAAGCGGGTGGTAAAGTATTGCGGCTGGCGGGGTTAGTTGGGCCAAACCGCGAACCTGGGCGGTTTGTCGCAGGTAAGGAGCTTAAGAGTTCAAGTCAACAGCTCGTCAATATGGTGCATCGAGACGATGTTATTCATGCTATTTTCAAGTTGATCGAAGGTTGGCCTAATGCATCTGCAATCTATAATGTAGTCAACCCTGCTCATCCAACGAAAGTTGATTATTACCAACAAAAGTGTGCCGAGCAGGGTACCTCTGAGCCAAGTTTCACCAGCGATGAGGCCAAGATGCGAATCATTGATGGATCGGCTATTGAGTCTTTAGGTTTTCAATATCAGTGGTCAATTTAAGCGGTTATTTTTTAAAGGTTAAATGCCCTCCTAGCCTATACTTACTGCCGGGGGAGACTAAACGTGCAAAGCTTACGATCCCCTCAGAGCACCAAGTTCGACGAATAACCTGCAGGCAAGGCTCTTCATTGTAAAGGTTGAGCCACTGACACATTTCACTGTTTGGCATAATTGCTTCAACAGTGTGTCTTGCTTCTGTTAATGGGGCTGTACTTGAGAGATATTCGTGGGGAGTCAGGGTGTGAAAGTTCTGTTGCAAATAATCTTTAGCCAGCTTTGGATTGACGAAACGCTCTTCAACTTGTAGTGGTTGCTCATTTTCATTGTGGACAATAACACTTCGATACACATGGCTATCAACCTCAACACTTAATGCTATGGCAATAGGTGCAATGGCTTGTATTGATTCCATTACTAAAACAGTACAGCTGTATTGGCCATTTCGAGCTTTTACTTCATCGGCAATATTTTTTATCTCAAGGAGAGAAGACTGTGACTTTAAACTGGCAACAAAGGTTCCAAGTCCTTGGCTACGAGTTAAAATACCAGCATCTGTCAGTTCACTTAATGCTCGTCTTGCAGTCATTCTACTTACTTTGAATTGATTCGTTAACTCATTCTCTGACGGTACTCGATCGTTTTCTTGCCATTGGCCGGAACGAATATTATCAACTATAAATTGCTTTATCTGTGCGAATTTAGTGATGCTCATTGAAGGCGGGTGTATAAAGTTAATAGTATGTTACAAGGTGGCATAATTATCTTGTATATACAAGGTGACTTGATAAACTTTACGTCTATTTTAGCTTACCTGCTTGAGAGCAAAGCTAAGTCAGGGCACTGCAAAATTTAGTATAGGTGAAAAATGCACACAATGAACAATGATGAGTCACACTGGGATCTACTAATTACAGATGCCAATATTGCTACCATGAACCCTGCTATTGATGCACCCTATGGTGCTATCGAAAATGGCGCTATTGCTGTTAAAGATGGCAAGATTGCTTGGTTAGGGAAACAAGCTGAGCTACCAAAGTTTGATGCATTAGCTACCCCAACTGTGTCAGTGAAAGGGCAGTGGCTTACACCCGGTTTAATTGATTGTCATACTCACCTTGTTTTTGCTGGAAGCCGTGCCGAAGAGTTTGAACAACGACTGCAAGGTGTCAGTTATGAGCAGATAGCTGCAAATGGCGGGGGGATTGCAAGCACAGTTCGTGCTACGCGTGAAGCTGATCATGAAACATTATTTGTTGCAGCAAAAGAGCGTTTGAATGCGCTGTTTTCAGAAGGGGTGACAACGGTTGAAATTAAATCAGGCTATGGCCTTGATTGTGAGAACGAAATTAAACTTCTTGAAGTTGCGCGCTTATTAGGTGAAAACCATCCGGTTGATGTGAAAACGACCTTCTTAGGCGCCCATGCACTACCTTTAGAGTATAAAGGTCGTAGCGATGAGTATATCGATCTTGTCTGTGGTGAGATGTTAGAACGGGTCGTTCAGGCCAACTTAGCTGATGCGGTCGATGCATTTTGTGAGAATGTCGGGTTTAGCAATGAGCAAACACGGCGTGTATTTGAAGCCGCGAAGAAATATAACTTACCGGTTAAATTGCATGCTGAGCAGTTATCAAATCAGCATGGTGCAGAGCTTGTCGCTGAATTTAATGGCTTATCAGCCGATCATATTGAACATCTTGATGAGGCAGGCATTCAAGCTATGGCGAAAGCGGGTACTGCAGCAGTATTATTACCGGGTGCTTTTTACTTCTTAAGAGAAACAAAATATCCGCCAATAGAGCTGTTACAGCAGTACCAAGTGCCCATTGCTATTTCTACTGACTTTAACCCAGGTACCTCGCCATTGTGCTCTTTGCATTTGATGATGAATATGGCATGTACTATTTTTCGTATGACCCCAGAGCAAGCGTTAGCTGGGGTGACACGAAACGCCGCAGGTGCATTGGGTCTTGATGATCGTGGCGTCTTAAAAGTGGGTGCTCGTGCTGATATTGCCCATTGGCAAATATCTCATCCTGCACAATTAAGTTATCAGTTTGGTGTAAATAAACTGTCAAATCTGTGGATTTTGGGTAGACTAAATTAGATAGAACTTTTACACAGTTTGGATTACATGTCATTGATTGCTAGTTTAACAAGTGCCAGTACAAGTCTTCTCTTTGTGAGTGGAGATGTCATTGCTGTGTTTTTGGCAGGTGCACTGTTTATGGCTATGGTATGTGCGCTGTGTGTGACTCAAAATCCTATTTTACGACTCAGCCTAGTAGTCAATGGTATGCTTGGCCTTGCTATCCTGAGTTTAAGTGAGCCTTGGCTGATTTTGCTTTTGGCGATCAGTTTTTGCTTCCATCTTTGGCAAGCATTCAGAACCACTAATTGGCTAGCCATTATTATAAGTGTCACAGCAGCATTGTGTTTTGCGGTGTTGTTTTCTGCCCATTTATTATTGGATGTTGCTTTTTATTGGCTCGTATCTGCGGTAATAATGCTGACTGTGTCGGGCTTTTTCAACTACGAAGAAGCCAACGAAGAGGAAGAAGTTCCTTCTTTATTAACTCACCATAATGAAATAGATAAAACGCCTTTAAGTGACTTGCCTGATCGCAAAGCGCTGCAAGATGGCTTTTTACACTTTCGACAGCAACACCCGAATAATTGCGCTTTAGTCGTGATACGTTTAGAAGGCTTTGAAAGTGTAAATCAGCATATAGGTCGTGATTTTGGAGACTTGTTGCTTGCACAATCAGCCAGCCGTATAAAACATCAGTTAGAATCAGATTCTGTGCTTAGTGTCGCGGCTCCTTCGGGACTTCATGAGAAGCTTGCTCATTTAGGTGGATTAAATTTTGCGTTTATTTGTTCACTTGAAGAGCAACAACATCATCATGAGCAATTAATTAATAAAATTAGACAAGTAACCTTAAAGCCATTTAATGTGGCAAATTGCACCATTGAAGTGAAAGTCAGAGCCAGCTATGTTGGTTGTGATAATCCAGAACATAGTTTTGATAATTTGCTCTCGTTTGCCAACCTTGCGCTTGATGCCAACCCAAATAAGGAAATTGTGCCTTATCATGCAAATATGATGGTTGAACAGCTTGAACAACAAGCACGACTGCGCGAGCTGTCTAACCTTGATTTTGCCAGTGAATTAGAGCTGTATTTTCAACCGATTATACGTAATAGTGATGAGCGCATAGAGTTTTTAGAGTTACTATTGCGATGGCAGCACCCAAAGCAAGGTATTTTGGCTGCTAATAAGTTCATTGATGATATACGTGTTGCAGGGCTTGGTTATCCTGTCGCTGCGTATGTAATAGAGCGAGCTGCAGAGCTTGCGATGGCGCTGAGAATGGAAGGGATTGAGCTTCCTTTAAGTATTAATGTGTTTGGCCCCGAAATGCTCAATGAAGAGTTTATTGAATTTGTTGATCGTATTTTCAGTGAACACCGCTTAGAGATTGGTGACTTGATCATTGAATGCCCACTTGATTTGTTTATGAATCTTGATGACCAAGGCAAAGCGATGATAGCCAGATTAAATAGTATTGGTATCAAATTATGTGTAGATGGGTTTGGTGATACTCCTATTTTACTTTCAAAACTGCCAAACTTAAATGTCGAGTACATAAAAGTAGCTCCGTCGCTCACCGCTGACTTTGCTCATCAAAGCCAAGTGCGTAGCTTAGTGTCTGGTATGGTTGATATGCACAACCAAAACAATGCAAAAGTAATATGTGAAGGAGTAGAAACTCAAGAGCATCTTAAGTTTGTTAAGTCGCTTAATGCCTATGCGGCTCAAGGATATTATTTTAGTTATCCATTGAGTAGTGTAGGGATGATGTCTTGGTTAAAACAGTGGCGCTTAGAGCATCAATGATTATAGCTGTGGGTTTACCCCACGTTGCTTATTACGTGATATAAATTGCGCGATATAAAATCGCGCCTACAATCTTAACCTCGAACTAACCTGCTTCCCTGGCTTGTAAGTAAGCGTTCACAAGGGCGGTGATGATTTGGCCAGCATCGTTCATTCCTGCTTCTAAACCAACCGGATGTTGTGAGGGCGCACCTTCGCATAAGTGCAAGTAATGCGCATTGCTGTTGCTTGCTGCTACATGTACAAAGTGTTCTGCATCAGCGACACTAAACCCGCAGTTTGTATAAGCACTCACAGGCATGAGTGAAATACTGTCGAGATCGACTTCAACTCCTAATGGCGCTTTACTTAAACGCGCTGTTGCTTGTTTGCATGCAGTTGATAGGTCAATAGTACGACGTACTTGGATATCTTGATAGCTATCAAAGGTGAAGTGAGCACTTTTGAGTGCATCAAGGATCGCTTGATTATTTTTAAACTCATGCAAGCCAATGACGTGATAATCAGCGAGATGATTTTCTTCAAAGGCATACCTAAAGCCATTGCCGCTGTGACGACCTTCGCATGCTCTAAAATCTGCATGAGGGTCAAGGTTTATAGCATGAACTGGTTTATTATACTGTTTACTTAAGGCTCGCAAAATTCCTAAGCAATTGTTGTGTCCACCGCCAATAACGATAGGTTCTAAACCAGCAGCGAAAATCATCGCAAGCACGTGCTCAACGCGGGTATCTATTTGTGCACAAAGCTGGCGTAGCTTAGCCAAATCGTCATCGTTTTTATTATCAAGGTGTGTGGCTTGTTGGTGTAAATCATCAAGTGCCACTTCGCCTAGCAATAATACACGCTCGTGATTTAAAAACTGGTTATGTGACTGGTTAAGAAATCGCTTTAAAAAGGCAGGCCATGCTTGGTGTGAGCCACCATTACCTAAATTTGCTCGTGGGCCAATATCTTCACATACCCCAACTAATACATAGCGAATACCGAAATGTTTCGCATCAATTAAAGCTTGTTGGGCATTAACATGGGTATCCAATAAAGACAGTGCTTGCCATGCTTTTTGTTCATTTAAGCGGCGTGTACATAAATGTTCTACAGCCGCTCGTTCATAAATTTTAAGGTAATCAGTCACCGAGTTTAGTCTTCTTCTATTACTTCTAACTCTAATTCTTCGGCAGATAAAAGAATGCCAGTGCTATCTGCATAGATAAAGTCGTCATCAAAAAACGACACTCCTGCAAAGTTAACACCAATGCCATCTTCGCCGGCACCTTCGCTGTCAGCTGCAACGGGAATCGAAGCAATCGCTTGAACGCCTAAGTCGAGTTCTTCTAACTCATCAACATGACGTATTGCACCGTAAACGATGATGCCTTGCCAATTATTTTCCAATGCAATTTCAGCCAGCTCAATATCGATTAATGCACGGCGAGTGGAACCGCCACCATCAACGAGTAGAACGCTATCAGTTCCATCTGTTGATAAAATCTCGCGGATCAGCTCATTGTTTTCAAAGCATTTAACAGTTTTTACTCGACCACTAAAGCTTGGGCGTCCACCAAAATTAATAAACATTGGTTCGAGCACATCAACCACATCTGCAAAGTGGTCGCATAAATCCGAAGTGCTGTAATCCATTTTTTCATCCTCTAAAGAGACTGTCTGTTTAGTATTCAGTATACCTTGATACAACTCAATAACAACGACTTAATGTGGGTTTATTGGTTTAAATCAAAGGATTTTGTACACCGCAACATTAGTGTCTCAAAAGCGTCACCTAATTGTTATTTTTAACGCCTAAGCTGAGATGAGTATAAAAATTAGGCGCAAAGTATGACAAGGAGCTCACCATGGCAAACAACATACTTACAAGGTTAGCAAAGGTTGATGAGCAGCTGTTTTTGAGTGTCTTCAATGACGCTTCTCCAAACTGGGTGAAAAAGTCAGCAATCGGTTTATCAAAGACGGGAGATGGCGGGTTATATGTGGTGTTGCTCATTGGTCTTTGGTGGTTTACAGAGCAATTACACTTTCAGCAACTTGCACAGTGCCTATTGCTGGGCTTCGCGATAGAACGGCCTATCTATTTCTTAGCAAAAAAGCGGATTGCAAGGGTGCGTCCATGTGATTGCTTAGTTCAAGGTGCTTATTTGATCCCGAGTGACCAGTTTAGTTTACCGTCAGGGCATAGTGCAGGGGCATTTGTCGTGGCCACAATATTGGCTATTTATTTTCCTGAGCTTTCATTTGTCTGTTTTATGTGGGCATCAGGTGTCGCCATATCAAGAGTGATAATTGGGGTGCATTATCCTGCCGATGTATTAATAGGGGCGGCGATGGGGTCGTGTTGTGCAATGTTAGCTGTAATGGTGGTGGAATATCTATGAGAATTTTATATGGTATCCAAGGGACGGGAAATGGTCATATTACACGTGCTCGTGTCATGGCAACGACCTTTAGTGCATTGGATGTTGAGGTAGACTATGTGTTTTCTGGTCGAACTGAGCTTGATTACTTTGATATGGACGATTTTGCCGACTACAGAACATTTCGGGGTTTATCGTTTAATAGTAAATCAGGGCAGGTTGATAGTATAAAAACCCTAAAGAATGCACGCCCTTTACAGCTATTAAAAGATATTAAAAACTTAGACTTACGCCACTATGATTTAGTGTTCAATGACTTTGAGCCTATTACAGCGTGGGCGGCAAGGCAGCAAGGTGTACCTATAGTGGGTATGAGCCATCAAGCTGCATTTTTATCAGATAAAGTGCCTATGTTTGGTCGGGCTTTCTTGCGGCGTGCACTTATACGTAATTATGCACCAGCGAATGTTTATCTAGGTGTGCACTGGCAACCTTACGCTGAGAATATTATTCCACCATTTATTGCAAATCATCACCATGACAACCCTGTAATGGTCGAAAACAAAGTACTTGTATATTTACCATTTGAAAACCTAGACAGTGTTGTTGATTATTTGAAGGATTTCCCTGAACGTGAGTTCTATTGCTATCACCCCAATGCCAAGGATAGCTCGGTGGGGAATATTCATTTGCGTGCGCCATCAAGAGTCGGCTTTTTAAATGATTTAGCCAATGCGGGGGGCGTTATCGGTAATGCAGGGTTTGAGCTTGCCAGTGAAGCGTTACAATTAGGCAAAAAGCTACTCTTAAAGCCGCTTGGCAAACAATTTGAGCAAGGGATTAATGCACAAACGTTATTAGCGATGGGGGCTGCTCATGTAATGAGCTATTTGAATCCAAATGCAATGGATGATTGGCTTCAATCCCCCCAAAATAAAAAACTGAATTTTCCGAGTGATCCGGCCCCATTAGTCGACTGGTTGCAGAAAAAACAATGGCAACAGCTAGATAAGTTGCATCATCATTTATGGCAACAGGTTGATCTGGGACAAAAAATCATTGTCTAAGCGTTTCTTATAGCGGAAAATGCATGCAAAATTTAGCTGCTTTCAATAATTTAGCTATACTCTAAAATGCATATTTCGATGGGGCACTTTGAATGAATGTATTACAAAACTTAACTATAAAGCGTCGTTTACAGTTAAACGCGCTAGTTGTTGGTCTTGCAATGGTTGTGATGCTGTGTGTAATTATCTTTGAGTCGCGCATGATGCTCAAGCTCAATGAAACGATTCAAAATGCTGAAGAGCTCGATATTCATGAGCTTTCAATGCGTAAGCATGAGAAAAACTTTCTATTTTACAAAGATGTAGATAGCCTTGAGTTATTCGAAAAAGAATATGATGGCCTAAAAAACAAAATGGCACGCCTTGATGAATTACTTGTTGATTTATCAATGGATGTAAGCAAGCTAAATGAATTCAGAGGGCTTGCGAAAGCCTACTATGAAGATTTTCAAGCAGTTGTTGTACTGCAAAAGAAAATCGGTCTACACCCCAAAGATGCGCTTTATGGTGACTTAAGAGGGGCTGTTCATCAGGTCGAGACTTTACTAAGTGAGCGCGAGAACTATCGTTTGTTAACGCTCATGTTACAGTTGCGCCGTGCAGAAAAAGATTTTATGTTGCGCTTTGACTTAAAATATTTAAGTAAGTTTGATGACCTAGTTGAAACATTCAAAACAGAGATCAGAAACTCACGATTCGATGCCAGTTATGAAAGTCAGTTACTGAGCTTACTAACCACCTATCAAACGAAATTTAAAGCATTAGTCGATGCACAGGTGGCACTTGGCCTTGATTTAGAGTCAGGCGCATTAGGTGAAATGAAAGCCAGTGTTGAGAAAAGTGATGCGATTGTGTCTGAACTTACTAATGACACCAAAGCGTTTGTGGAATCAAGCGCAGCGCAAGCGCAGTTTATTGCCGTTATGGTATTCATTATTGCCAGTATCGTGGTTATGGCGTTGGTTTATTTTACCAGCCGTTCTATTATTCAGCCAATTGAGCGTGTTTACCACACGATTAATGAGATTCGCCGCAGCAATGACTTAAGTATGGCGATTGCTCAGTCAGGTAAAGACGAAATTACCACTATGTCTATGGACTTTAATAGCTTGATTGGTGATTTTAAAAAGCTAATTTACGAGGTGAACACTGCACTTGGAACGCTTAATGTCGCTACTGAGCACTTATCAGAAACAACTGCTGCAACGAGTTCAGGCATGCAAGAGCAGTTACACGAAGCAGATATGGTTGCCACAGCAGCAACAGAAATGCAGGCAACGATTCAAGATATTTCTCATAACACTGAAGCGGCCGCTAAAAAAGCAGAGTCAACTAACTTAAGTGCTCAGCAAGGTCGCTCGGAAGTTGAATCAACCGTGGTGCAAATTAACCACCTGTCTGAGTCGTTAGGTAATGCGTCTAATGTTGTGTCTCAACTTGAAAAAGATGCCGAAACGATTGGCTCGGTACTTGATGTAATTCGGGGTATTGCAGAGCAAACCAACTTACTTGCTCTGAATGCGGCAATTGAAGCTGCTCGCGCAGGTGAGCAAGGGCGTGGCTTTGCTGTGGTTGCTGACGAAGTACGTTCACTGGCACAGCGCACGCAAGATTCAACTCAAGAGATTGAGAGTATTATCTCCACTCTACAAGGGCGTACTCAAGAAGTGGTGAGTATTATGCAAGAATGTCGAGCTCAAGGTGGTGAGAGTGCAGATCAAGCCAGCAAAGCCGGTGAGTTACTGCGTTCGATTACCGAAGATGTGCAAACCATCATGGAAATGAGTACACACATTGCAACGGCTATTGATGAGCAAAGCCAAGTAGCCTCTGAGGTTAACAAAAATGTGGTTCGCATTCGTGATATAGCTCAAGAAGCGTCAGGCCATGCGGCAACCAATGCGCAAACCAGCGAAGAAGTGTCTGAGCAAGCGCGTGTGCTTTATCAAGCAATTGATAAGTTTAAAGTTTAATACATTTTTTGTAGGTAAAAGAACAGCGCGTTGACTAGTCGTCATCGCGCTTTTTGATTTTTGATAGCCTCTAAGGCACAAACTTAATAGGCACGCTGTCTTTGTTAGCTTCGTGCTCTGTGACTCGCGTTTGGTATTGCTGCCAAAGTTCATCATGATTGGCTTGTAAGTCTGCTAAGTAATGCCAGCTGTATAAACCGCTGTTATGATTATCACTAAATACTAAGCGCAGAGCATAATGGCCAACCGGCTCAATCTTACTAATCGCTACTTGCTGTTTATCAAGCACCAATTTCATAGGTTCGTTGCCATGGCCTTGTACTTCTGCTGAAGGCGAGTGAACACGCAAAAATTCAGCATTAAATCGCGCAATAGAGTCATCGTCAAAATGAACATCTAAGACTTTACTTACAGTGTGGTAATGAACTTTAGTGACTTCTTTCATGTCAGCCTCGATAGACGATTTATAAACTAAAAAGCCTCCAGTTGGAGGCTTTTGATTATAACGCTAATTTGTTGATTAAAGAATGAAGCGACTTAAGTCTTCATCTTCAACAAGTGCACCTAAGTGCTGTTCAACATAGCTTGCATCGATTGTCAGTTTTGAGCCTGCTTTTTCAGATGCATCAAATGAAATTTCTTCCATTAGTTTTTCCATCACAGTGTGCAGACGACGAGCACCAATGTTTTCGGTTTTCTCGTTAACTTGCCACGCAGCTTTAGCAATACGCTCAATTGCGTCATCAGTAAACTCAACATCAACTTGTTCTGTTTTTAACAGTTCACGTTGCTGCTCAGTGAGTGATGCATGAGGTTCGGTTAGAATGCGTTTGAAGTCATCTGCTGATAGTGCTTCAAGTTCAACACGAATAGGTAAGCGGCCTTGAAGTTCAGGGATCATATCTGATGGTTTAGACATCTGGAATGCGCCTGAGGCAATAAATAACATGTGGTCGGTTTTCACCATGCCGTGCTTAGTGCTAACTGTTGAGCCTTCGATAAGTGGTAGTAAATCGCGTTGTACACCTTCACGACTTACATCAGGGCCAGATGCTTCACCACGTTTACAGATTTTATCAATCTCATCGATAAACACGATACCGTTTTGTTCAACTGCGAAAATAGCCTGCTCTTTTAACTCTTCAGGGTTAACCAGTTTTGCTGCTTCTTCTTCAACTAGTAGCTTAAACGCTTCTTTAATTTTTAGCTTACGCTTGCTGCGCTTGTCGCCACCCATATTTTGGAACATGCTCTGTAGCTGGTTGGTCATTTCTTCCATACCAGGCGGTGCCATAATCTCAACATTAGGCTGTGCTTGTGCAACATCGATATCAATTTCTTTATCGTCTAGCTGACCTTCACGTAATTTTTTACGGAAAGATTGACGAGTAGAAGAGTTCTCTTCTGTTTTTGACTCACCAAATGTATCGCGTGCTGGTGGCAATAAAGCATCTAAAATACGCTCTTCTGCCGCTTCTTCAGCGCGATATTTAAATTTCTTAGTTTGTTGTTCACGTGTCATTTTAATCGAAATATCAACTAAATCACGGATGATCGTCTCAACTTCTTTACCAACATAGCCCACTTCGGTGAACTTAGTTGCTTCCACTTTAATGAAAGGGGCATTAGCAAGTTTTGCAAGGCGGCGAGCAATTTCAGTTTTACCCACACCTGTAGGACCAATCATTAAAATGTTTTTTGGTGTTACTTCGGTACGTAAATCATCGCTCAGTTGCATACGGCGCCAGCGGTTACGTAGCGCGATTGAAACTGCTTTTTTAGCTTTTGCTTGGCCAATAATATGTTGATCAAGCTCGTGAACGATTTCTCTTGGCGTCATCTCAGACATAGCAGTTCCTATTACAATTCTTCAATGGTTTGATAGTTATTCGTAAATACGCAGATATTGCCAGCAATTGTCAGGCTTTTTTCGACAATTTCACGAGCACTTAAATCGGTATTTTCCAGTAGTGCAGTGGCTGCTGATTGTGCGAAGTTACCACCGCTACCAATAGCAATAAGGTCATTTTCAGGCTGCACAACATCGCCATTACCCGTGATAATTAATGAGGCGGTTTCATCTGCGACTGCAAGCAGAGCTTCAAGCTTTCTAAGGGCGCGATCACTGCGCCAGTCTTTAGCCATCTCAACGGCAGCCTTAGTGAGGTTACCTTGATGCATTTCTAATTTACTTTCAAAACGTTCGAATAGAGTGAAGGCATCAGCAGTACCGCCAGCAAATCCAGCGATTACTTTGCCATTATAAAGGCGTCGAACTTTACGGGCGTTGCCCTTCATTACGGTATTACCAAGTGAAACTTGGCCATCGCCACCAATAACGACCTTGTCGTCGCGGCGTACACTTACAATAGTGGTCATGTTTTTCCTCATCTTCGAGCGGCAGAGCCGCTCGTAAAAAGCGATTGATGAGGTGTTTATATGGGTGAATGAACTAAAATCAAGTCCAAAGCCAAATACCGCAGCCCATTATTTTGATGCGTTTCAGTTTATTTTTGTCACTTTCTGCTTGGCGTTTGGTTTTATAGGGCCCCAAGCGCACTTTGTACCATACGCCATTACTTCCTTCGACGCGCTTAGCTTCTGCAACAAGGCCTGCAAATGCTATTTTTGCTTTTAGGGTTTGTGCTTGTTCTAGTGTTCTAAACGAGCCACATTGCATAACGTATGGGCCTTTTTGTTCAAGCTCTTTTACTTCAACTTGAACTTCATGCTCTTTTATTTCTTTAATAAACTCAGGCGGTTTAGGTTTTGGAATCACCTTTTCTTCCGCTTTAGTCGGATTGGCTTGCTGCTCAACAAGTGCAGGATCAGCATTGTGCTTTATGTACCACAAACCATAGCCAAAGCAGCCCACAAGAATAATAGCAAGCAGCACTAATGCAACTGGAAAAGGTTTTTTTGCGGGTGCCTGCTTTTTATTATTTCGATTCGATGGTTTTTTATTTATGTAATCGTGTTGTGCCATGATTCTCTATTGGCCTTTAAATCATATCTATAGGATCAACGTCTAAGCTCCACCGCACCTTTTGCGCAAGTTTACTGGTACTAATATAGTCAACCATTTGCGCTAAATACTGGTGTAAGTGGGAACGCTCCTGCGCTTGAATATGTAATTGGAACCGATACTTACCCGCCACACGTTCCAGTGGCGCGGGGATCGGGCCGAGCAATTGTATACCAGATACACTCTGTACAGGAACCAAATCAGTTAAAAAATCCATAACTTGATTTATGTTATGTCCTTCAGCACGCACAATCGCCATATTCGTAATGGGGGGAAGCAGGGCATCTTCTCGCTCAGTCAAGGCGTAACGCGCAAAGTCTTGGTAGCCATTATTAACAAGGTCTTGCAGTAGCGGGTGCTCAGGAAAGTGCGTCTGCAATAACACATGCCCAGGCTCACCACTACGTCCAGCACGGCCTGCTACTTGTGTTACAAGTTGCGCTAAATGCTCAGTGGCACGAAAATCACATGAATAGAGGCCACTATCGACATCTAAAATCAGTACTAAACTAACATCGGCAAAATGGTGGCCTTTTGCCAACATTTGCGTGCCAACTAAAATACGAGCGCCGCCTTGGTTGATGTCATCGAGGGCTTTTTCTAGGCTACCTTTACGGCGTGTTGAATCACGGTCGATACGGCTAATAGGAATATCGGGAAAGGTTTGCGTTAAAAACTCTTCGATTTGCTCAGTGCCTTTACCGTTTGGAAAGATCTGCGTACTGCCACAATCAGGGCACTGATGAGGCACGGTATGTTGTTCACCACAGTGGTGACAAATCATTTGGCCAATGGCTTTATGAAATGTTGCGCTGGTACTGCAACGTGAGCACTCACTTAGCCAGCCGCATTCATGGCATATAAGCGTAGGTGAAAAACCACGGCGATTTAAAAATACCATAACTTGCTTGCCACGCTCTAAATGTTGGCGCATATAAGCAAGACTGGCATGAGCGATGCCGGCTTGCTCAGGTTGTCCTTTCATGTCCAATAGTTGAAACTGATTATCGGTGCTGGTTTGTGCTCGCTGTGTTAAACTAAGTAGCTGATATTTATTAGTAATCGCCTTATATAAGGTTTCTAATGCAGGTGTCGCGCTGCCGAGTATCAATGGAATATTATGTTGGAAGGCTCTGTAAGCGGCAAGATCTCGCGCATGGTAGCGTAGTGTATCTTGCTGTTTAAATGAGCTGTCATGCTCTTCATCAACAATGATCATGCCTAGTGATGAAAAAGGTAAAAATATACTCGAACGTGTGCCGATAACTATCGCACAACTGCCTTTTTCACAAAAGCGCCATGTTTGTAGGCGCTCGTTATCAGTGAGTGCCGAATGCCATAGCATAATGGGCGTATCAGGAAAGCGACGACGAAAACGATTGACGGTTTGTGGGGTTAGACCTATTTCAGGAACCAAAACCAAAGCTTGTTGGCCTTTTTTTAATATTTCTTCAAGGCATTGTAAGTAAACTTCTGTTTTGCCGCTGCCAGTCACCCCTTCGAGTAGAAAGCTTGCAAACCCATGGGCTTGGTTAATGGTAGTACAAGCGACAGCTTGTTCTTTATTGAGAGTCGGTTTTTTACTCACTGTGGGTGCGTGTTGCTGCCATTGATTGTCATGCTCAATAAATTGTTTGATTAGCGCTTTCTCTAGCAGGCTATCAATTGTTTTTTTATTAAAACCGAGCGCTTTTAATTCGGTTAACGATGACTTACCCGACTGCGCAAGTTGCTTTAATAAGTTGAGTTGCGTTTTCGCTCGTAGAGAGGGGAGCTTTGCCCCTTTTTCAGTTAACTCAACCATATTAATGCTGGTTTTATCAGGGCATTCACCTTGTCTTAAAGCAGCGGGCAGTGCAGTATGTATGGTCTCACCTAAAGGATAGCAGTAGTAGCGAGCTGTAAACTTTAATAGCTCTAAATGACGTTTGGATAAAATCGGGGCTTCGTCAATCACCTCTATGATGGCTTTTATCTTCTCTTTAGGGATGTTAGTACTTGTTTTCGTGGCAAGTATGACCGCTACTTTTTTTTGTGGGCCGAATGGCACAAGAACACGCATGCCCGGCTGCAATTCAATGTTATGCAACAGCGGTTCAACTTTATAATCGAAGGTACGCGGTAAAGGGACTTTTATGGCAACTTCTACAAAGTGCATGGTGGCTCAACGAAAACAAGAACAGACAGATAATGTACTAAAAATAGTCGTAAAAACCTACCAACAAATGCTAAGCCAAGCGCCGTCTGTTTATTTTTTTAGCGAAAGATGCATTTAAAGCTTGTCGCAGAGCGTATTGGCCTATAAAATACGCGGCCTATTAATTGTATTAACGACGTATGGTGCCAGACTACGGGTTTGGAGAGCGATGCGGCCTTAACTAGAGGTTCCCTATGAAAGAAGGTATTCACCCTAAGTACGAAGCTATCACTGCAACTTGTTCATGTGGTAACAAATTCGAAACTAGCTCTACTTTATGTAAAGACATCCACTTAGACGTATGTTCTGAGTGTCACCCGTTTTACACTGGTAAGCAAAAGATTTTAGACACTGGCGGCCGTGTTGATCGTTTCAACAAGCGCTTCGGTGCACTTAGCAGCAAGAAGTAATGTCTGCTGTTTAGTTAAAAAAAGCACCTTAGGGTGCTTTTTTTATACCTGAAATTAACAAAGCATGATATTAGACGCTATGCCGAACATGCTGTTTTCACTCACTTCCCATATAACTATTTTTGCTTGTTATGCTCATTATGTCGCTAATTTTGCAGACAAAGTGCAATCCCTTCGCTATATTCTTAGATGTATAAATGATTCCAAAAGTTACAAAAAGTAATAAATTTAAATAACTTTGTAAGTAAATGCTGGTAATGTCGTCGAAATGGTCATTTGGAACTAATTTCGGCTATTTGCAGTGTTCGTGCATATAAAATACAAAAACAGGTGCTTAAAAGGTCATAAATAGGTGAATTTTTATGTCTGATTAATCGCAACTATGCACAGAAGTTGTGGGTAAATCCTTTAAAATTAAGCGATATAGCATATAACAGGATAGACCTGATAATACTTGGAATTTTTATACATTACAGGTATCGTACTGATGCAAGCTCTCTCACTTTTTAACTTTTTTGCAGGATACTATCGCGTTATGTCAGATTTCCGTGAACAAGCATTACATTACCACGCTCACCCCGTTCCAGGTAAAATTAGTGTTGAACTAACCAAGCCGGCCGAAACGGTTAACGATCTCGCTTTAGCTTATAGCCCAGGTGTGGCTGAACCAGTTCGTGAAATCGCTGCTGATCCAGCAAATGCCTACAAATATACTGGTAAAGGTAACATGGTTGCGGTGATTTCAAACGGTACCGCAATTTTAGGTTTGGGTAACTTAGGCCCTCTTGCATCAAAACCTGTCATGGAAGGTAAAGCATTACTATTCAAACGTTTTGCTGGCCTTGATTCAATCGATATTGAAGTAAAACATCGCACTACAGAAGATTTCATCAATACTGTTGCAAACATCGCTGATACGTTTGGCGGCATCAACCTAGAAGATATTAAAGCACCAGAATGTTTTGAAATTGAAAAAGCGCTTATCGAGCGCTGCGATATTCCAGTTTTCCACGATGACCAACATGGTACAGCTATTGTTACTGCTGCCGGTATGCTTAATGCCCTTGAAGTACAAGGTAAGGATATCGAAGATGCCATTATCGTATGTTTAGGAGCTGGTGCGGCAGCTGTTGCTTGTATGGAGCTGTTAATTAAGTGTGGTGCATTACGTGAGCATATCTATATGCTTGACCGTAAAGGTGTGATCCATACTCGCCGCGATGATTTAAACGAATATAAGCAGTTGTTTGCTAACAACACTGATAAACGTACATTACAAGACGTTATTGCTGATGCGGATGTATTTGTAGGTGTATCTGGGCCAGATTTATTGACGGCGGATGACTTAAAGCTAATGGCAGACAAGCCAGTGGTGTTTGCGTGTTCAAACCCAGATCCTGAGATTGCGCCAGAAGTTGCACACAGTGCGCGCAATGATTTAATTATGGCAACGGGTCGTTCAGATTTTCCTAACCAAGTAAATAACGTGCTTTGTTTCCCGTTTATTTTCCGCGGTGCGCTTGATGTGCGTGCAACGGCAATTAATGATGAAATGAAAATTGCAGCTGTGCATGCTATTCGTGGTATTGCCAAAGAGCCAGTACCAAGCGAAGTATTAACAGCGGCTGGCGTTGAATCACTTGAGTTTGGTGCCGAGTACATCATTCCGAAGCCAATGGACCCGCGTTTATTACCACGTATCGCGCGTGCTGTTGCAGAAGCGGCGGTTGAGTCGGGCGTTGCGCAAATCGAAATGCCAGAAGATTACATGCGTTAAATTTATTTACGCTAATAAAAAACTCAGCCTTAGCTGAGTTTTTTTATACCTGTGAATCGGCGTGTATCCGATGGCTCATTCAGAATCAAGTACAGGGATATCTAATCCCATTTCAAGCATGATCTTTTTCACTTCTTCAGGGACTTTTTCTGGGTTGTCTTTGCGTAAGTCGTCATCATTTGGTAATGGCTGACCTGTAAAAGCATGTAGAAAAGCTTCGCATAGAAGCTCACTATTTGTCGCATGTCGTAGGTTGTTGATCTGACGACGAGTGCGTTCATCTGTTAATACTTTTAGTACATTTAGCGGAATTGATACGGTAATCTTTTTAACTTGTTCTGATTTTTTACCGTGTTCTGCGTATGGGTGAATGTATTCACCGTTCCATTTAGCCATAAGTAATTTCGTTGCCTCGGTTATAAGTAGTTCACGCCTTTTTCACAGCGCAAAGATGCGGAAATTTTATCTCTTTAAAAAAGATAGTCAAATACTAGTTATTTAGCCATCTAGTCGTGTAAATGTATAAACTTCTTTATGTCAGCCACAAATGCTTTGACTTCTCATAATTGATCATCTAACCTTTTAGACGTCTAAACATCCAATTAATGAGTAGGTGATGAAATGAGTGAAAAAAATAAAGCGACGATAGCTGTTCGTCATGGTATCGAAGCTGACAAACATCATGGTGCTGTCGTTCCACCTATCTATTTATCAACCACCTATTCATTTGCTGATTTTGATACTAAACGTCAGTATGACTACGGACGCAGTGGTAATCCGAATCGTGATATTTTGGCTGAAACACTGGCTGAACTTGAAGGCGGTGCAAAAGGCATTATTACAGCAACGGGTATGTCTGCGGTGCATTTAGCAACACAGCTTTTAAATAGTGACGACACTTTAGTGATCCCGCATGACTGCTATGGTGGCAGTTACCGTTTATTCACATCATTAGAAAAGCGCGGGTTATTGAAGCTAAAAGTGTTAGATTTAACCAACAGTGAAAATCATCAAGAAATTTTAGCAATCAAACCAAAGCTTATCTGGATAGAGACACCCAGTAATCCAATTTTGCGTTTAACTGATATTAAAGCGATCACCTCAATTGCTAAGCAATGTGGAGCTTTAGTTGCTGCCGATAATACGTTCTTATCACCAGCACTCCAAAATCCAATTCAGTTTGGTGTAGATATCGTCGTACATTCAACGACTAAGTATATTAATGGCCACTCAGATGTAGTAGGTGGTGCAGTGATTGCCGCAACACAAGAGCTTGGTGATGAACTAGCTTGGTGGGCAAATAACATTGGTATTACCGGTGCACCATTCGATAGTTATTTAACCCTTCGTGGTTTGCGAACATTAAATGTGCGTCTAAAACAACACCAAGAGAATGCGTTTGCAATCGCTCAGTATTTAGAAAATTCGCCTTTTGTTAGTCAGGTTTATTACCCTGGTCTTGCTTCTCATCCTCAGCATGAGCTCGCTAAAGCGCAGCAACGTGGCTTTGGTGGTATGGTTAGCTTTGATATTAAAGGTGATATTAATGACGCTGCTGCGTTTTTAACAAGCTTAAAAGAGTTTAGCCTTGCAGAGTCATTGGGTGGGGTTGAGAGCCTTATTTGCCATCCTGCGACAATGACTCATGCTGGCATGGATCCTAAAGCACGCCTTGAGGCAGGTGTGGGCGATACACTCATTCGTATTTCTGTCGGTATTGAAGATATTAACGACTTAATTGCTGATCTGGAACGTGTTTTCAATCAAGTTAAACCAGGCGAAGGCTTACAAGCGGGCCAACCTAAAGCCGCTCAAGTACAGCCAACTAATCAGCAAAATACATCGTTTAAGTTAACGCCTGCACATACGGCATTGTGGTAGAAGAAATGGTTAATATTGTTCATAAATTTGGTGGCTCAAGCCTAAGCTCAGCCGAGCGGTATCAAGCAGTTGCGAACATTGTGTTGGCAAACACTGAGCTAGGCGATTGTGTTGTTGTATCAGCCTCTGGGAAAACGACAGACACACTTGTAAAGCTCTGGCAGAGCTATCAACAAAATGATAATCAAGCTGTGAGTGATATTTTATTGCTTATTGATAATAATCAGCGTGCACTAATCGAGCAGCTATTAGTGTCGCAGAGTAAGCAACATGCATTAGCTAAACTAAAAGATGAATTAGCATCACTGACAGCGTTAATCGCCCAGCAACAACTACATGAAGCACCTTTACTTGCTCATGGTGAGGTTTGGTCTGCTCGGTTACTTGCAGCCTATTTAAATCAACTCGGTTTAGAATCTAAAGATGTTGATGCAAGACAGCTCTTTACTTTGCATGATGGCCAATTGTTGCATCAAAAAAATCAGCAAAGTTGCAGTGAGTTAATCAACCATAACCAGATCAATGTTGTGACGGGGTTTATTGCCGCTGATTGCCAAGGCAATACCGTAACCCTAGGGCGCAATGGCAGTGACTATAGTGCCACACTACTGGCTAGTTATACCTTTGCAAAGCAAGTTTCAATTTGGACTGATACACAAGGTGTATTTAGTACAGATCCTCGCAAAGTTAAAAATGCTGTTAAATATAACAAGGTATGCCGTGAACAAGCGAATTTGTTAGCCCGTTTAGGTAACCCTGTATTGCATGCTAAGACATTGTCGCCGCTAAAAGGTAGCGACATTAAACTCGTTGTAAGAAGCAGCTTTGACTGTGAGGCAAGCCCAACAGAGGTTGTAAAAGAGGGGTACAGTAAAGCTAAACGTTTTATTACGACCCTTGATAACATTGACTTGCTTCGTGTTGATAAATTAAGTAGTGGCGAAGTGGGTGAATTGAGCCAGTTGATTCAGCATAGCCTGCATCACTTTGTAAAAGCCGGCGATACCTATCTGTTAGTGCCAGGCTCGTGTACACATCAAGTTGTAAGTTACCTTGCAGGGCGTGCCAATATTGTTGAGTCTAATTTAAGTGGTTGTGCGGTGGTAGCGCCAAGTAGTGATATTAGCTCACTCGCAGAGCAAACAACGGCGTTATTAAAAGAGCAAAGTATCAACACACGCTTTGTACAGCAAGATGAAAACTACGTGTTAGTTTTAAAAGACCAAGCGATTGATAGTGACGTGCTGACCTTACTACACGACAAGTTAATTAATAAAGGCCAAGAGTTGGCTGTGATTGTTGCTGGGCTGGGTAATGTTGGGGAGGTATTTCTTTCACAACTACAAGCGCAGCTAAAACGCCTTTCAGAACACTATGAAGTGAAAGTGGTCGCTTTACTTCGCTCCAAGCAAATGCTGTTTAGTGCTAGTGGTTTAAACACTAAGATGTGGCAAGAACAGTGGCAAAATGAAGCACAAAACTACGAAAAAGAAGAGCTATTAACACGTATTAGTGAACTCGATTATGAGCACAAAGTGATCGTAGATATCACAGCTAGTGAAGCGTTTAGCCTTTTATACCCTGATTTTGTTGAGCTAAACTGCCACCTGATCAGTGCTAATAAATATGCCGGTACTGCAGCTAATAGTTGGTATCAAAACTTACGCAGTAATTTAGCTGAGCGTAATTTATTATGGCGTTATAACACCAGTGTTGGTGCAGGTTTGCCTATCAACTTTGCACTCGCTGATCTGCAAAACAGTGGCGATAAAATTAACCGTATTGAAGGGGTTTTTTCCGGTACTCTGTCGTGGTTATGCAGCAGTTATGATGGCAGCGTGCCGTTTTCTGATTTAGTACTAAAAGCACAGCAAATGGGTTACACAGAGCCTGATCCTCGTGAAGATTTGTCGGGTCGAGATATGCAACGTAAGCTGCTTATTTTAGCACGTGATCTCGGTCTTGATTTAGAGCTTGATGATATTGCTTTAACACCATTAATGCCTGAAGAGTTGGCCGCGGGTAGTTGGCAAGATTTCTTAGCAAATAAGCATTTACTTGATGAATTTATAACGATAAAAGCTGAGCAAGCACAAGTCGAAAATAAGCTTGTTCGCTATACCGGCGCGATTACCATTACTCATGGCAACGTGAAAGCTGAAGTTGGTCTAGTTAATGTAGCAAAAGACGATGTGCTGGCAAGCCTTAAGCCAGGTGACAATATCTTTGTTATTAACTCACAGTGGTACACTGAGAACGCTTTGGTAATACAAGGCCCAGGTGCAGGAAAAGAAGTCACTGCGGCAGGGGTTCATTCTGATTTGTACTGGTTGGTAAACAACCTAAAATAAATCTTGTTTATCGTGTAATAAAAAACCGCCAAATCAAGTGACCCCCAATAGTTGGACATGCCAATTACTGGGGGTCTTTTTATTACACTCAATTAGCTAAAATAGCTCTTCTTCTGTTGAAAGATTTTCTTCAAATACATCAGTTGGCTGATCGAGTACATATTTCGTAGGGGCTGTGCCCTTAATAAAGTACTCAAAGCGGCTGGTATAATCATTTTTATGACTAAGCAAGCCCGTGGCTAAGTCAATACGAACAGACACCAGTCCTTCAGGTAACTCAATAGGTGCCTCAGGCATGCCATCGAGTGCGACTCGCATAAAATCAACCCAAGCAGGTTGAGCTGTTTTAGCACCAGACTCTGCACCAGATATTTGTGATTTATCTAGATTATTATTGTAGGTTGAACGGCCAAGTGGGTTACCTGGGTTATCGAAACCAACCCACACTGAGGTCATTACATTTCGATTAAAACCACTAAACCAAGTATCCACAGAGTCATTGGTTGTACCGGTTTTACCAGAAAGATCACGGCGCTCAAGTGCTTGAGCTCGCCAGCCTGTACCACTCCAGCCCGTTTTGTGGGTCCAACTACCGCCACCCCAAATTGCGCTATGCATCGCTTGTGAAATTAAGAAAGCATTTTGCTTTGAAATAATACGCGGTGCACAACGCGGCGCAGTATCAGGTTGTGCTGAATTTAACTGGTCACTGTCAGCTGTATAACTTGTAAATGATGTCGGCTCGGGCGTGTCACACGCAAGCTCTGGCTGTGTTTTAAATATCGTATTGCCAGAAGAATCCTGTATTTCAGTAATAAAATACGGGGTGATGAGGTGTCCACCATTAGCAAAGCTACTCATCCCTCTGGCAAGTTCAAGCGGTGTAATTGAAGCACTGCCTAATGCAAGGGATTCACTGCGGTTAATATCGCTATTCAAAAAGCCGAATTTGAGTAGGTGGTCTGCGGTGCGTTGTAAGCCAACACCGCGTAGTAACCTTACAGAGATCACGTTTTTAGATTGTGCAAGGGCACGGCGGATACGAATAGGTCCGTTATACACTGCAGGGCTGTTCTTTGGACGCCATGCAACACCTTGGCTTTTATCCCACTGATTTATAGGCGCATCGTTTAAAATAGATGCCAAGGTGTAGCCGTTTTCAAGTGCCGCTGAGTAGATAAAAGGTTTTATATTTGACCCTACTTGACGTTTTGCTTGAACAGCACGGTTGTATTGGCTTTGCTCAAAGCTGTAGCCCCCAACGATAGCCTTAATACGGCCATCTTGTGGGTCGAGGGATACTAATGCACTTGATGCTTCAGGTATCTGGCTCAAAATGTAGCTGTCATCAGTGTTTTTACGAAGCCATATTTGTGCGCCCGCTGTGAGGATTTCAGCAGCTGTTTTTGGTGGGAAGCTTTGACGGTAGCGAGTGATATATTTACGCGCCCACTTTAAGCCATCCCATTCAACCGTTACCTGTTCGCCATTTTTTAGCAACACTTGAATTGATTGTTCTGCAACTTGGGTAACGACACCTGTTAATAATGGACCAAACTCTTTAACGTCTTTTAGTTTTTCTAAAATCGCGTCTTTGTTAAGAGGATTTTCTGTTTCGCTATCCCATAGCTGAGCTGTTGCACCTCGATAGCCATGACGCATATCGTAAGCATGGAGGTTATTGACTAAAGCATCTTGTGCAGCTTGTTGTATTTCAGAATCGATACTTGTAAATACTCTAAAGCCAGTATTGTAAGCGCGTTCATGACCAAAACGGGCGACCATTTCTGCACGTACCATTTCTGAAATATAGGGCGCGTATACATCAATTTCAGCGCCGTGAAACTTAGCTGTGATAGGGGCACTAGTTGCTTCATCATATTGCGCTTGTGTGATGTATTTTTCTGTATACATACGACCAAGCACTACGTTTCGACGTGCTTTGGCACGTACAGGGTTTCGGATAGGGTTTAAAGCCGAGGGGGCTTTTGGTAAGCCTGCAATCATCGCCATTTGCGCAAGGGTTAGTTCGTTTAGTTCTTTACCGTAGTAAACTTGGGCGGCGGCACCAATACCAAAAGCTCGATTTCCAAGCTCAATTTTATTTAAGTACAACTCAAGAATTTCATCTTTACTAAGAATACTTTCAATATGCAGTGCGATGAAAATTTCTTTGACCTTACGAATATAAGCTTTTTCTCGAGTTAAGAAAAAGTTACGAGCTAACTGCATAGTTATAGTGCTTGCGCCTTGTTTCTTTTCACCTGTGGATATGAGTACAATGGCAGAGCGAACAATACCAATAGGGTCAATCCCTATGTGTTCGTAAAAGCGGTTGTCTTCAGTTGCCAAAATTGCATCAATGAGTGGCTGTGGTATTTGATCTATCGTGACGGGAATACGTCGTTTTTCACCAAATTGATTAATCAATAAGCCGTCCCGAGAAAAAACCTGCATAGGTGTCTGTAACTGAACGTCTTTTAGTACCTGAACGCTAGGAATGTCAGGTTTAACGTAATAGTATAGACCGACTAAAGTAATAAGGCCTAAAAACGAGCAGATGATAATAAATTGTAAAGTTCTCTTTAATAAAATCACTTATATTTTCCCTAAATAGACTCCCAATTAGAATCGGAGACTGCTAGTATATATTGATTAAAAAATGAATAATATTTTTTCAGACAAAAATTATAACTTGTTTATTATTAAAACAAAGGCCAAGTTGCAAACATGCTAAGTCAACTATTTAAAAAGCCTTCATCTATGATGGTAGGGATCGACATTGGATCGCATTGTATCAAAGCGGTGTTGTTGCAGAAAACAGACGCAGGTTTGCGACTTGAGGCTTTAGCGATAGAACCTATGCCTAAAGGCGCAATATCTGAACGATCAATCCAAGATATTGAAGCAATTGGCAATGTGATTACTAAATTAAAAAAGAAACTACCCAAATCAGTTCAGTCCGCGGCCGTAGCCGTGTCTGGACAAACCGTGATCACGAAAGTTATTTTTATGGATGTATCATTAACTGATGCTGAATTAGAGTCGCAAATTGCCATTGAAGCCGACAGCCTCATTCCTTATCCACTTGATGAGGTTAATATTGATTTCGAAAAACTTTCAATCAATGAAGCTGATCCAAGTAAAGTGAATGTTTTACTCTCTGCTGCGCGAACTGAAAGTGTAGAGGCACGGGTTAGTGCACTTGAAACAGCCAACCTGAAAGCGAAAGTTGTTGATGTTGAAAGCTACGCATTGAGCCGTGCCATGGACATCTACTATCAGCAGCTACCAAGTGATGCTTTTAACAAGTGTGTAGCCGTCGTTGATATCGGTGCTGTATTGATGCTGGTGAGTGTTGTTCAAGCAGGTGAAACGATATATACCCGTGACCAAGTATTTGGTGGTGACCAATACACTAATAGTATTGTCAGTTATTACAACAAGAGTTTTGATGAAGCTGAAATTGGTAAAACAACCGGTGATTTACCCCCTAATTATACCTTTGAGGTGCTTGCACCATTTCAAACATCGCTTTTACAGCAAGTAAGGCGTGCTGTGCAAATGTTCCTAACAACCAGTGGTAAAGATCAGGTCGATTATATTGTTTTAACCGGTGGAACCGCCATGATAGATGGGTTAGACCGTCTATTGATTGAAGAATTAGGGATCCATGCAGTGGTTGCAGAACCTTTTGCTAATATTGAGATAGCCCCAAAGATAGATCGTAACGTTTTACAACGTCATCGTACGCAATTTGCAATAGCGACAGGGTTAGCATTAAGGAGCTTTTCATCATGCCACATATAAACCTGCTACCTTGGCGTGAACAGCAACGAAAAGAGTCACAAAATAAATTTGTCACTATTTTGTTTGCAGTTGTGGTGGTTTGCTTCTTGAGTATGTATATCCTGAGCTCTTTTTATAGCGGTCTGCGCGAAGGGCAAAATATTAAAAATGATTTTTTGAATACAGAAATAGCATTACTGAATCAACGTATTCGTGAAATTAACGAGTTGGATAAAAAGAAAGAAAGCTTACAACAACGTATGCGCTTAATCGAAGAGTTACAAAGCAGCCGTAACCTGGGTACGCAAATTATGGACGAAGTTGCGAAAATAGTGCCTGCGGGAGTGTACTTAACTAAATTAGAGCGCCGCGGTAATAGTATTCATGTTGTCGGTCGTAGCGAGTCAAATAACCGTTTATCAACCATGCTACGCCAAGTTCAAGGCTCTTATTTACTTGAACGACCTATCATGCAAGGTATTGTTGCAGGTGAACAAACATCAAGACTACTGAGTGACTTTAATATGGAATTTTATGTTAAGCCATTTGATAAGATAGGCGAGGCGCGCAATGAACCTTGATATCAAATCGTTAACAGAAATAGATTGGAATGAAATAGAGCTCGAAAACATGGGCGATTGGCCTATCGCCGTTAAAGTTCTGTGTTGTAGCTTTGTTGCAGCTATTGTACTTTACTTTAGTTACAGCTTATTGGTGTCTGATGAAATCGCGAGTTACCAAGCTGCTGTTGAGAAAGAAACCCAATTGCGCACCACCTATAAGCAAAAGTACGCTATAGCCAGTAATTTAGAACTGTATCGCCAACAAATGATTGATATGGAAGAAAAGTTCTCGCAGCTATTGAAGCGCTTACCGACCTCAAATGAAACCCCTGGATTACTCGATGATTTATCTTATGTGGGAACAACCAGCGGCCTTACATTCTTAAAAATTGGTTGGTTACCTGAAATAGAAAAAGAATTTTATACTGAGTTACCAATAAAAATAGAGGTTGTGGGTACTTATCATGAGTTTGGTGATTTTGTTGGTAAAGTCGCACAGCTTCCTCGTATTGTCAGCCTTCATGATTTCACAATTCAAACCTTAGGGAATGATGAGTTAACGTTTAGTGTTGTGGCTAAAACATACCGTTATGAAGGAGGGACTAAAAAGTGAAACAGTTCCCCTTAGTAATCATGATGAGTTTATTGCTCAGTGCCTGTAACGATGATACCTCTGAGCAAAAAGAGTTTATTGATCAGGTTAAAGCAAGCACAACGCCGAAGGTCGAGCCGATTCCACAAATGGCGAATTTTGAGTATTTTGAATACAGTGCGGGTAAAATGCGCAGCCCATTTGTCGCCCCTAAGCCTGAAATTATTCAAAATAATCTCGTGCAGGTAAAAAACTGCTTACATCCCGATCCTGACCGTGTTCGCCAGCCACTAGAAAAATACCCGCTTGATAATTTATCAATGAAAGGAACAATTGGCCGAAGTGGTCAAACATGGGCACTGATCAAAGCGGCTGATGAAACTCTTTATCGGGTTACTGTTGGTAATTATCTTGGTTTGTATCATGGCGAAATAAAAGAAGTGCATGACAATTATATACAATTATTAGAATTAATCCCTGATGGGGCTGGTTGTTGGAAAGAGCGTCTGACAAAACTAGAAATGTTAGAGGCAAATACAAATGGTGCAAGTTAATCGTATGAAAAGTAAAAACAAAATGCATAAAGCAACGACTTGGTTAAATGATATGCATAAATATATATTAGCTGCATTAGCTTTTTTTATGGCGCAAGCTGCTGTAGCCGCTCCATTATTATATGACATACGTTATAACCCATTAATGAAGGGCGAGACACAATTACAACTCGTCTTTGATGAAGCGCTTACCTTTGAACCTAAAGTACAGGTGTATAACACGCCAGCTCGTATTGAGATGCTATTCAGTGATGTAGGCGTTGATAACGGTGTTCGTGATGTAGCCGTAAACCAAGCAGGTATAAAGCATGTTACAAGCACAATGACTTCTGAAGGTCTAAAAGTGACAGTGTCTTTAGAGCGTTTGAAAATTTATAAAACAATAGCTAAAGATAACATAGTCAGCTTACATGTTTCGGATAATCCAATCACATCCGACGAAGCCGATCCTCTTTCTGCAAAGAACAATTATATCAATACAATTCAGTCGATAGATTTTCGCCGTGGTGAAAAGGGAGAAGGGCGTGTACTTGTATTTCTACAAGATACGCAAGCTGCCATCGACGTTCACGAAAGTGGTGGGAAAATTGTTGCAGAGTTTCATCACACAGATATTTTAGATGATCTACTTTATCAATTAGATGTACTTGATTTTGGCACTGTGGTTAGCTCAATCGAAACCTTTAAAGAGGGTAATATGAGCCGTGTTGTCATTGAGCCTAATGCGGCGTTTAAATTTACTCATCAACAAATAGAAAATATTTTCACCCTCACTGTTGAAAAAGATGATTCACAGCGAGCCTACCTTGATGGTGGTATAGAGTATCAAGGTCGACCAATGACCTTAAACTTTCAAGATATTCCGGTGCGCGCCGTTTTGCAGATTATTGCTGGCTATAATGAGTTTAATCTAGTGACCAGTGACTCTGTAACAGGAAACATCACATTACGCCTAGAAGGTGTACCATGGGATCAAGCGCTGGACGTTGTGTTAAAAGTCAAAGGTTTAGACAAACGTATGGATGGCACGATTTTAATGGTTGCGCCATCTGAAGAGCTTGCAGCCCGAGAAGCAAAAGAGTTAAAAGCGAAACAACAAGTTGAAGACTTAGAGCCTCTATACAGTGAGTACATTCGCCTTAACTACGCAAAAGCAGAAGAGTTTGCGGACTTATTAAAAACCGACACCAATAGTATCATTTCTGCGCGTGGTAGTGTGTCAGTTGATAAACGTACTAATACACTGCTAATCAAAGATACCGCAAAGAGTATTGAAAGTGTTCGCCGTATGGTTGAAACCTTAGATATTCCGGTAAAACAAGTGGTGATTGAGTCACGTATGGTAACAGTACGAGACAATGTTCAAGAAGACTTGGGGGTTCGTTGGGGCTTTAGTGATCAACAAGGGAGTGATGGGATTGCTGGCACATTAGAAGGTGCAGAGACGATTTCGAATGGGGTTATTCCTAATTTGTCTGATCGACTCAACGTTAATTTACCAATCTCAAACCCTGCGGGAAGCATTGGTATGCATGTAGCAAAACTTGCAAATGGCACCTTAATTGATTTAGAGCTGACAGCGCTTGAAGAAGAAAATAAAGGTGAGATTATTGCAAGTCCGCGTATTACAACAGCAAATCAGCAAAAAGCGCGTATAGAACAAGGTACTGAGATCCCTTATGTTGAAGCGGCATCAAGTGGTGCAACAACGGTGAGCTTTAAAAAAGCAGTATTAAGCTTAGAAGTAACACCGCACATCACGCCAGATAACAAAGTCATCTTAGATCTTGTGATTACACAAGATACACGTGGTGATACTGTTCAGACACCAACAGGACCTGCTGTAGCGATTGATACCCAACAGATTCAAACGCAAGTGTTGGTTGAAAACGGACAGACGGTTGTGCTTGGCGGTATTTTCCAACAGCAAATCGTCAATTCAACAAAGAAAGTCCCCCTATTGGGTGATATTCCGTACTTAGGTGTTTTGTTTAGAAGCACCAGTGAATTTAATGAAAAAAGAGAGTTACTGATCTTCGTAACACCAAAAATCCAAATCGATTAGGTGATTTTTTCTTAATCAACGAGCAATTAACCTGTTTAATTGCTCGTTATCTGGCTTTTTATGTTAATTGACTTGAAATACCCAATCAATTACTGAGATAATCCCCTCCTTAATTTTGGGGCCAGGTCGTTAGGCGGGGTTTTATTTCAAATTTTAGAGTTCGTTTGTACTAAAAAGATATGGCTGAGAAACGTAATATATTTCTA
>Ga0213832_1000161_pt1 | contig 98960 bp, 90 predicted proteins | sample SWATP13_FD_161660 | JGI IMG/M metagenome (GOLD analysis project Ga0213832, IMG submission 161660) | Coastal seawater microbial communities from Marineland, Florida, United States - SWA TP1 #3 | ecosystem: Environmental > Aquatic > Marine > Coastal | place: USA: Florida | collected 2016-08-06 | reverse complement strand
GCTTCTGCTAAAGAGCGAACATAACGCATGTCATCACCACTGCGTGGGAATGAAACAGCAATATAATCAACGCCAATCTCAGTGGCAGTAATTAAATCTTCTTTATCTTTATCAGTGAAAGCAGGGGCTGTTAAACCACCGCCTAAACGGTTGATACCTTTGTTATTTGAAAGTACGCCACCAACAGTAACAGTTGTGTGGACTAGGTCACCGTCAACGCTATCTACTGTCAATTGAATTAAACCGTCGTTTAATAACAGTAAGTCGCCTGTTTTAACGTCGTTAGGTAGCTCTTTATAGTCGATACCTACTGCATTAACGTCGCCTTGGCCTTTTTCCATTTTCGCATCAAGGGTAAATTTTGCGCCAACTTCTAGGTTTACTTTACCGTCTTTGAAGGTTGATACACGAATTTTAGGACCTTGTAAGTCTGCAAGGATAGCAACGTGTTTGCCTAAACGCTTAGCAATGCTGCGTACCGCTTCAGCGCGGTCTTTATGATCTTGTGCTACGCCATGTGAGAAGTTCAAACGAACCACATTTGCACCTGCACGAATAATTTTTTCTAGGTTGTTATCGCGATCGGTTGCCGGTCCAAGGGTCGCAACAATTTTTGTGCGTCTTAGCATCAAATTCTCCTGTGCGCTCAAATATATTAAGCGAATTGATGGTTATCTATTAAAATGTCGTGCCATAAACCTTTCATATAGGCTTATACATAAGCACAATGTAGAACTCATAAGTAAAAAATGATTGTTTTTACTTATGAGAATCTGGCTCTTTGTATTAATTATAGAGTATACAAAGTGTGAATGACGTTATTATGACACCGGTGTCAGGTAGCGTCAATACACATACCTTTTTAAAGGGTATTATAAAAATCTGGTCCGATGCCTTGGTTATTTTGATATACTGAGGGCCAACGTCGCTTCATGATTTCGATGATTTATCTCAAGTTGGCTGTCAAGCTCGCATTTTTGGGCTGCTTGGGTATAATGCGCGCGTAATTATTTTGATTAACTAACCAATAGTTGTTACCGAGGAGGACACTAAATGCAAGTTGCATTAGTAGGGTTAGGCGTTATGGGTAAAAATCTTGCCCTCAACCTGATTGAAAAAGGGCTGACATTAGTAGCTTATGATAAAAACCCTGATGCGGGTGCTGAGTTACTAAGCTGTGCGAAAACGCTTGGTTTGGCAGACCGTTTACACATAGTGTCTGATTTAAATGATATGGTTAGACGCTTAGAGCCGCCTCGTTCAATCTTACTATTAGTTCCTGCTGGTGAATTGGTTGACAAAGTGTGTACAGAGCTTGCAGAAGCAGGCGTTGACTGTGATGACATTATTGTAGATTGCGGCAACAGTAACTACAAAGATGGTATTAGCCGTAAACTTAAATATCAAAACAAATTTGAATTTGCCACTATGGGGATTTCTGGCGGTGCAGAAGGCGCACGTCATGGTCCTGCTATGATGGCGAGTGGCTCAGAAGGCGGCTGGGAGCGTGTAGAGCCGTGGTTCGAAAAAGTAGCGGCAAGCTACAAAGGTGAATCATGTTTTGCGCGTGTAGGCCAATCTGCAAGTGGTCACTTTGTAAAAATGGTTCACAACGGTATCGAATATGCGTTGATGCAATTAATTGCCGAAATGTACCAATTGCTACGTTTAGGCACCAATCGTTCACCGAAAGAAGTGGCTGATATTTTCAATGACTGGTCAGAAGGGACTTTAAATAGCTACTTACTGTCAATTTCCAGCCATATCTTAAGCCTTGAAACAACAGAAGGTGAGCCACTAGTCGATTTAATCGATAATAAGGTTGGCGCTAAAGGCACTGGCCTATGGACTGCACAAAATGCGCTAGAACTTGGCATTGCAGTGCCATCATTAGTGGCGGCTGTACAAGCTCGTCACTTAACAAATACTTGTGATACACATGCAGCGAAAGAAATGACTTACGCTGCTAAAGCAACTGACTCAGTTGATTTAGATTTGGATGAGTTAAAAGATGCATTCACACTGGCAAGTTTACTTGCTTATCGTCAAGGCTTAGCACTTATCAAAGGTGCATCTCGCGCTCATCAATGGAAAGTTGACCTTTCGAAAACGCTACAAACATGGCGCGCTGGATGTATCATTCGTGCTGATTACTTAGACAATGTGGCTGAAGGTGTAGAATTTATCGATTCTATGCAGCGTGAATCAGCTGCATTACGCAAAGTAACAGGCGCAGCAGTTGCTTCGGGTCTTGCGTTCCCTGTGTTAACAGCCACACAAACTTACATTGCGACGTTAACAACACCAAGCAATGGTCACCTTGTTCAAGCTCAACGTGACTATTTTGGTGAGCATGGTATAAAAACTCACAGTGGTGAGATTTGCCATTTAACAGACTTAGTGGAGATTGACGAAAAAGTTCGTTAATTATCAAAAGTATAAAAAAGGCACCAGTTGGTGCCTTTTTTGTATTCAATTGTATTGATTATCGGCTCAATTCACCGCGCAAATTGTCTTGCATCAAGTGACGAATTGTTTCTACTTCAAGTTTTTGACTGAATAAGTAGTGTAATTTGGTTAAACACGCCTCTAATGTCATATCGTAGCCACTGATCACACCACAATTTAATAAGGCATTACCCGTTGCATATCCACCCATATTCACTTGGCCTTTTAAACACTGTGTTAAGTTAACAATCACCATACCGCGTTTACTAGCGTCATTAAGAATATTTAAAAACGCAGGATCTTGTGGCGCATTACCGACACCAAAGCTAAGTAAAACAAGTGCTTTGATATCATCGTTAACTAAACTTTTTACCACTTTAGGGCTTATACCAGGGTATAGATAAAGCACACCTATGGGTTGTGGTGTGATATTCGATACCTGTAATTCGTTATCAACGTAAGGGCTGAGCTGCCCTTTGATCAGTTGAATATTAATTCCAGATAATGCTAAAGGTTCAAGGTTAGGTGAAGCAAACGCATCAAAGCCATCGGCATGCGCTTTGGTAGCACGGTTACCACGGAACAGCTGGTTATTAAAAAATAGGCTTACTTCAGCAATCGGATAATTAGCGGCTAAATACATCGCATTTAGTAAGTTCACTTGCCCATCTGAGCGCAGCTGCGACAGTGGAATTTGCGAGCCGGTTACAATCACAGGTTTTGTTAGGTTTTCGAACATGAAAGACAAAGCCGAGGCGGTATAGGCCATGGTATCGGTACCATGTAAAACTACAAAGCCATCATAGTCTTGGTATTTACTTTTAATATCGTCAGCAATGAGTTGCCAATGGGCAGGCGACATGTCTGAAGAATCAATGAGTGGGCAATATTCGTGTATATCAAACAAAGGCATTTCATCGCGATTAAACTCTGCATTATTAACCACTGTTTCGGTCAAAAAACCTTCTGCCGGAACATAGCCGCGGCTCGATTTTTTCATCCCGATAGTACCGCCCGTGTAGGCGATATATATACGTTTACGTTTCATAAAAAAAGCCCAGTAAAATAACTGGGCTTAGTATACCTAAAATTGCTTAGCTAAGTAACTTATTGAATTACGTTACATACTAAACAACGTGCATAAACACCTTGTGGATCGTTATAATCTTCTAGGTTATCAATTTCACTACTAACCTGATTAATTAGGCTCTGTAAATTAGCTTGTGTTGCAAGCACTGATCGCGATGAATCAGATTTAGCAAAAAAGCTTTTAACAGCGGCTGTACCAAAGATATCTTGTAGCATTTGCTCTTGAGGGGTAAGCGACTGTTTGATGGTTTTAACATCATAGTGAGTTAGCTTAGCAAGTTCAGCCGCAGCTTTAATAGCATCTTGCTTATCACCTAGTTTATCGACTAAACCTAGCTCTTTTGCTTGGGTCGCAATCCACACACGGCCTTGAGCTATTTCATTCACTTGTTCTGGTGTCATGTTACGTGCTTCTGCCACTACATTTAAGAAGCGCTGATAAGCATCTTCTACACTCAATTGAATGATATCTGCCATTTTCTCATCAAGTGGGCGAGCAATCGAAAAACCAGCAAGATCGGTCGTTGCCACACCATCTGAATAAATACCTAATTCAGCCATGGTATTTTCAAATGTCATGAAGGTACCGAATACACCAATTGAGCCCGTAATAGTACTAGGAGCAGCCCAAATTTCGTTAGCGGCAGATGCAATCCAATAACCACCAGAAGCGGCAACTGAGCTCATTGATGCAATAACGGGTTTGCCAGCAGCTTTAAGTGCTAATACTTCGGCACGAATTACTTCAGATGCGAACATACTACCGCCACCTGAATCAATACGAAGCACAACAGCTTTTACTTTGTCGTCAAGACGCGCTTTACGAAGTAGGGCAGCGGTAGAGTCACCACCAATCTCACCTGCCTTGCGTTCACCGTCTACAATGGTTCCTTTAGCAACAACAAGAGCTACTTTTTCAGTAATTGGATTATCAAATTCAATAGGTGGCTTCACTAGCGATAAATACTCACGGAAGCTAACCTGTTTAAAGGTTTTGCCTGTTTCTTCAGTACCCACTACATCAATTAATTGTTGACGAATTTGTTGTGACGTTTTCAGTGAGTCAACCCATTGGTTGTTTAGTGCGTATTGACCTGAATTACCATTAACGGCTTGCATTTTAGCAAGGTATACATCCATATCTTCATCGAAATTGCTTTCATCGAATGGACGACTTGCAGCGACGTCTGTTTTGTACTCGTTCCAAAGTGCGGTTAGCCAGACATTATTTGCCTCTTTTGCAGCCTCAGACATGTCGTTGCGGATGAAAGGTTCAACGGCTGACTTATAAGTACCCACGCGGAAAATGTGTTGTGTTACTTTAAGTTTCTCAAGTGCATCTTTGAAATAAAGCGGAAACATGCCGTAGCCTTCAATGCTTACACCGCCATAAGGGTGCATTGACACCTCATTAGCATGAGCTGCAATATAATATTGTGCTTGCGTGTAATAATAGCCCGTTGCGACAACTTGTTTACCCGCTTCTTTAAATGCATCAATCGCCTTTGTTATTTGCTTTAATTTGTTGATATGGGCACTTGGCATTTTTTGTAAGTCAAGCAGCATAACTGAAATACGATCATCTTCAGTTGCCTGATTAATAACTTCAATTACATCATCAAGCAAAATTTCTGATGGTGCTTCTTGGCCCATAGTTGCATCGTTGATAGCTGCTTCAACAGGGTCAACATAGGTTTTTTCCTCAACAATTGGTCCATTTAGGTTTAGGCGTAATACAGTGCCGTCGGCCACTTTTACTTTGTCTTCTTCACTGGAGATAGCAACAATAAATAGTATTACTAGTAGTAAAAATATAATGTTGAGAACCAATCGGCGTGAGAAGTTAATCCCTGCCCAAATGCCTTTAAATATCTTTGCTAGCAAAATAAATCCTTAATTCAGTACAACTTAGTAGTTAACTCATCTTAGCTCAGAATAACCTTAAAATTAACTGTTAAATAGTAACAGAGTGTTTAAATCAACAAATTGCCACAGATTAATTAGATGCTAAAAGTTGATTATTTACAGTTATTACAGCAGAATCTAACTATTACAGAGGTTAGACCAGTTAACGGGGCACACATGTTAGAACAAAAATTACAATTACCGCATACTGAACTTCGTAATCGTTTGGTTATGGGATCAATGCATACAGGGCTTGAAGAAGGCTGGCATAACCGAAAACGCTTACGAGCATTTTACGAAGCAAGGGCGAAAGGGGGCACTGGGTTAATTATTACTGGCGGCTATAGCCCAAATATACGTGGTAAATTAACTCCCTTTGCTTCAACGTTTAGCTCTTATTATGATGTGATTAAACACCGTGCTTATACAGAGGCTGTGCATGAGCAAGGTGGAAAAATCTGCTTGCAGTTACTGCATGCTGGACGATATGCCTATCATCCATTTAATCAAGCGCCAAGTGCAATTAAAGCGCCTATCAATCCTTATAAACCTAAAGCAATGTCATTAGGTTCAATAAAAAAGACCATCAAAGACTTTGCGAACTCTGCAAAGCTTGCTGAAAAAGCGGGTTATGATGGTGTTGAAATCATGGGCTCAGAAGGGTATTTAATCAATGAGTTTATGGCTAATCACACAAATAAACGCACCGATAGCTATGGCGGTAGTTTAGAAAATCGCATGCGTTTAGCTGTTGAGATTGTTAAAGCTGTTAGAGCAAAAGTAAGTAAAAAATTTATTATTATTTTTCGTCTATCAGTTATGGATCTTATTCCAGATGGCTCAACGCCAGATGAAGTAAAGCAACAAGCTATAGCACTTGAAGAGGCTGGAGTAGACATATTTAATACTGGTATTGGCTGGCATGAAGCGCGTGTTCCAACTATTGCCAGCATGGTTCCGCCTGGTGCATTTAAAGAAGCTTCGAAAAGGTTAAAAGACACTGTGTCAGTGCCTGTTGTGGCTGTAAACCGTATTAATACCCCTGAAATCGCCAATAGCATTTTAGAGGCAGGTGAGTCAGATCTTATTTCTATGGCTCGCCCGCTTTTGGCTGATCCTGAGTTATTTAATAAATACATTAATAATAAGTCTGAACAAATTAATGTTTGCATTGGTTGTAACCAAGGCTGTTTAGATCATGTATTTAAAAATAAACGGGCGACATGTTTGGTCAATCCACAAGCGGCGTTTGAATTAGACTATAGTTTAGAAAAAGCACCGTCTTCACGTTTAGTGCTGGTTGTGGGAGCAGGGCCTGCTGGTCTTGCAGCGAGTTGTTATCTTGCACAAAAAGGTCATAAAGTTACACTCATCGAGCGCAAAGAGAAAATGGGTGGTCAATTTAATCTGGCAATGCAAATCCCAGGTAAAGAAGACTTTAACCATACACTTAACTACTTCACTAACGAATTAAAGCGTCTTGATGTTGATCTAAAACTAGGTACTGAATTTAAAGACGATATGCTTAATCAATACGATGACGTTGTGTTTGCAACAGGCGTACGTCCACGTGAAGCGAAAATCGAATGTGGCGATGGTAAACGTGTATTCGCTTATGATGAAGTGATTCGAGGTGAAGTAGAGCTTGGTGAAAAAATTGCTATATTGGGGGCTGGCGGCATTGGTTTTGATATGGTGGCATTTTTAAGTGAACACAAAGGTCAAACTATTGAGCAGTTTAAAACTCAGTGGGGAATAGAGTGTGAAGCCAAGCCAGACAAAGATACACGTAAGCTTTATATGCTTAAGCGAAGTGAAGGACGCTTTGGTAGCGATTTAGGTAAAACGACAGGCTGGATACATCGTCAGGTTGCTAAACAACATGGTGTTACACAAATAGCAGAATGTCAGTACTTAAGCTTCGATAAACAGGGGTTGAAGATCACAGTCAAAGGCGAAGAAAAACTGTTAGATGTCGATACGGTCATCGCATGCATCGGTCAAGTGTCTAACAGCGAAACATTTGCAAATGAAAAAGAAAATGCGAAAGTTCACGTTATTGGTGGAGCCAAGTTAGCGGCTGCCATTGATGCTAAGCGTGCAATTTTTGAAGCATTACAGGTAGCTAGAAAAATCTAATTGAAATAAACACAAGCTATATGTGGTCTTAGTCTATACTAATTACTAGTCTTATAACTGAGGCCACAATGTTGAATACTTTAATAAAATCATATGATCAATCCTTAAATAAACTCCGTATTTTTGACGGCGTTCCTGCACTTCTTATCAGATTTATCTTAGCCCCGGTTATGATAATTGCCGGCTTTAATAAGCTTGCTCTGAGTGGTGATGTTACTCATTTTTATCAATACTTTTTAGCATCCGAAGATATCATCGCCTGGTTTGGAAATGAAGAGTGGGGTCTCGGTTTACCTTTTCCTGCATTATTAGCTTTTCTAGCTGCATGGACTGAATTTTTGGGTGGGATACTTTTATTTTTTGGCTTTTTAACTCGACTTGTGGCTATACCACTTATGATTACCATGTTAGTAGCGGCAACGACTGTTCATAGCGAACATGGTTGGTTTGCTGTTACGCCAACAGATGCAAGCACAAGCCCTGCGCGTGTTTTAAGTTGGATAAATATCCCAGGAGCACAAGAAAGCTTAGACAATTCAGCACAAGCCTCAGAAAGATTAACTAAAATGCGCGATTTATTAGAAACACACGGTCATACTGGCTATTTATATGAAACTGGTCGTCCTGTGATTTTAAATAATGGCATGGAGTTTTCAGTAATTTACTTTGTCATGCTTTTGAGCCTGTTCTTTATGGGTGGGGGAAGATACTTGAGTATCGATTACTGGTTGGCTGTAAAGCGAACTAATGACTTTATTGATAACTAGAATAAGTGTTAAGCTTAAATTTTATAGCCCCTATTAATTAGGGGCTTCGTATTATGTATTTACGGATTTGAAATGGATGCTTTAACGCTTTTACAAACTCGACAGTCTGATCCAAGGCTTGTCGCACCTGGCCCTTCACAAGAACAATTATCAATTATCAAACGTGCGGCACTGAAAGTGCCAGATCATGGTTGCATAGCACCGTGGCGATTTATTGTTGCACAAGGCGAGGCATTAAATAAGCTAGGTGAGATTTATCACCAAGCGGCAGTTGCTGAGCAACAAGATGCAAGAATCATTGAACGTGCAAAATCATTACCTTTGCGTGCGCCAATGGTGATAATTGCAATCGCTAATGTAATCGACAATCCAAAAGTACCGCGTATTGAGCAAGTACAAAGTGCAGGATGCAGCGTCCTAGCAATGCAACAAGCTGCTTTTGCACAAGGACTAGGTGGTATTTGGCGAACCGGTTACTTTGCGCAAAGTCCTTTTGTTAAGTCTGCTTTAGGGTGCAAAGAAGAGGATGAAATTGTAGGATTTTTATATCTGGGAACACCAGAAGTGGACTGCAAAAAGCCTGTAAGGCATGAACCATCACGATTTTTTGAAAATTTATAATAATTTTTGAACTTTTTCGTATTTTAATAGTCAGATCTGATTAAGCTTGCTTATGCTACTTTTTTCAAGTTTATCTTTGCTGTAAGAAGCGCTTGGACGCAAAACTAAATAATCTTCTTCGGTATGTTTTTTAATCGGTTGTTTTTTGATAATGTAATGGAAGTCTCAGAAAAATAACGATAAAGAAGACGAGAAAAATGGGAAACTTATTTTTACGTGAAAAAGAAAATTGGTTCGCTTGGTCAGTATGGGGATTATTCGGCGCAATTATTACATTTTTTGTGGCTATGTCGACTAAAGCTCCTCAGTTTCTAGGGTTATCGGCTGTGGGAGTGCTATTTCTACTCACATGGTGGATGCAAAGTACAAAACGCTTTGATTTTGGGCGTGCATTTAAAATATGTTGTTATGTTCTGACATTTACAAGCTTGCCTGCATTTTTACTTGTTATTGTTCCTAGCGACAACTTTAATCGCATCGACGTTGTTGTTCAGGCAACGGCTTTTGCCCTTATAAGCGTGTTTATTTGTTTGATATGCTCATGGATTGCAAGACGTCCTAAGCAATATTATTAACTTTATTGAACTTTATTAAAAATAAACCTTTACAAAAAACTCAGTAAACACTATTATGCGCGCCGTACGGAGAGATGGCAGAGTGGTCGAATGCACCGGTCTTGAAAACCGGCAGGGGTTTGTAGCCCCTCTAGGGTTCAAATCCCTATCTCTCCACCATTATTTAAAAAAACCGCCTTATTGGCGGTTTTTTGCTTTCTGGAGATAAATAATGCCGATAAGCGAACCTTCAAAATTACAACGTATTATTAAACACCTGTTGCTGTGGTCAGTCTTTTCCTATTTTTATCATAGCGGTGTAACTGTACTTGTTGCAATGGCCCATGATGCTAAGCCTGAGCACGGCCTGTTAACTGCGATTGCATATGGCATTGGTTTTAATGCGCTTGTTGCTCATTTGATTGGTAAATATGATAAACATTGGCCAATTATTGCTGCGTCATATATAGCACTTGTGGGTTTACTTGTTGTGCCTTTGGTTCTTACAGGCACGGCAGGGTTGATGAATGTATACTTCATTTCAGTAATGGTTATAACTTTACCAATCGCTACCTTTATCGTTGATAAAATAAAGCAACGAATTAGTTTAAACACTAACCAAACGCAGTAAAACTAGGCGATATTCAGTGTTTATTTATGTTAGTATGGTTTTGTCTTTTAACTAATAAACGTGAATTTAAACATGTCAGATATTTTTACAACAGATGCTGAAAAAGCAAGTTATGGTATTGGTTTACAAATGGGTGAACAATTAAAAGCGAATCCATTTGAAGGTTTAAACCTTAACTCTGTATTTGAAGGTATGAAAGACGCGTATGCTGGTAGTGATTTCCAAGTTGAAATTCCTGCAATTCAAGCTGCTTTTGAAAAAATCAATGCTGAAATTCAAGCGCGTCGTGAAGAAGAAGCTAAGGTACTAGCTGCTGAAGGTGTTGCTTTCTTAGAAGAAAATGCAAAGCGCCCAGAGATCACTGTAACCGAGTCAGGTTTACAGTATGAGATTCTTACGGCAGGCGAGGGTGAAAAACCAACAGCTGAATCTACTATTCGTGCGCATTACCACGGTACACTAATCAACGGCACAGTATTCGATAGCTCATATGAGCGTGGTCAACCTGCTGAATTCCCAGTAAGTGGCGTTATCAAAGGCTGGACAGAAGCAGTTCAAATGATGGGGACAGGTTCGAAATGGCGCCTATATGTACCACATGAGCTTGCTTACGGTGAGCGTGGTGCTGGTGCAGCAATCGCACCTTTCTCGACGTTAATTTTTGACGTTGAGCTATTAGAAATCATTTAATAGATTTTGAATAGACGTAAAAAAACCTGCTAGATGCAGGTTTTTTTATGTCTGATAAAAATATTAACTATTTGATTCAGCGTATTCTTTACACTTTTCAGTGTCAACGCATTCACCATATAAGTAGAGTGAGTGGTTAGTTAGCTTAATGCCATTTTCTTCAGCAATTTCAACTTGACGACGTTCAATAAGATCATCCTCAAACTCCACAACCTTGCCACACTTTAAGCATACAAGGTGGTCATGGTGCGTACTTCCTGATAGTTCAAATACCGACTTACCACCTTCAAAGTGGTGGCGAGATACGATACCAGCATCATCAAATTGGTTAAGAACACGATAGACAGTTGCAAGACCAATCTCTTCGCCTTTGTCTAATAAAATTTTATAGACATCTTCAGCGCTGATGTGTTGATTGTCTGGAGATTGCAGAATCTCTAAAATTTTAATACGTGGCAGCGTTACTTTTAACCCTGCTTTTTTTAGTTCCAAGTTGTGATCAGTCATTCAATCTGTCTCAATTTATTTAGTTATACTAGGCACCTTAAAAGATGCACACGACACATTAGCAACCATTAGAATAACGCGCATGGCAAACAAGTGCAAAGAACAATTCGCTTAATTGCCGAATATTTAGACAAAAACAAACTGGTTGTGCATCTTTACAGCAGCTAGTAAATGCGAGTGTTACTTGTTATTAATCAGCAAGTTCACTTAAACACATTTCTTCATAAACTTGAGCACACCATTCTTTAACTCGCTTTTCTGTGAGTTCAGGTTGACGGTCTTCATCAATACCTAGGCCAACAAAGTGGTTATCATCGATGACCGCTTTTGAGGCTTCGAAGTCGTAACCTTCCGTTGACCAATGGCCAACAACGATAGCACCGCGTTCTGTTACGATATCATTGACCATACCCATAGCATCTAAGAAATACTCTGCATAATCTTCTTGGTCACCGCAACCAAATATCGCGACTAATTTCCCTTCGAAGTCGATTTCTTCTAATTCAGGGAAAAAATCATCCCAATCGCACTGCGCTTCACCGTAGTACCATGTAGGGATACCAAATAATAGCAAATCGAATTCAGCAATCTCTTCTTTAGAGCTTTTCGCAATGTCATGAACGGCAACAAGTTTCTTACCTAGCTCTTTTTGGATCATTTTAGCTACGTGTTCAGTATTGCCTGTATCGCTTCCGAAAAAAATACCTACGCTTGACATGGATTTAAAACCTTCTATCTATCAATAGCCAATCTTTCTTGTAAAATTGTTTCAATCAACGCGCTACGGCTAATATTCTGCGCATCTGCCATATCGCTTAATGCTTGATATAACTGTGATGAAACCTTAAATTCTACACGCTTTAAACCACGTGCTTTATCTCGTTTTATTTGATTACGTTTATTCACTTTTAATTGCATATCGCGAGGTAGGGGGTTCGTTTTTGGCCTACCTGGGCGTTTTTCGTATTCAAATAAATCGGGTGTTGTTCTATCTAGTTCTGACTTTGCCATGTCTAGCCAACACCTGCGCCTTGCCAAAAAACTTGAATAAGTCCTTTAGCTATAAACCCAGAGCAACCTAAAAACAGCACTAACCAAACGATGTATCGGCCAAATTTTGGTACATCACCTTTTTTAAGGACATCTTGAATTGCCATTCCAATAAAAAAGAAAATGCCGGCTAAGCCAAAATACAACCCTAAGGTATCAAATTCGTTAATTAACTGACTGACCATCAACGTATAAACCTTCAAATTAAACGGCGCGTACTATAGCACACAAAATCATAATAATTTAGTGGGCTAGATCAAAAACGTGAATTTTATCTTGCCCTTTTTATTGCTCTAAAAAGTCGCTAATTGCTTTATTTACAGCAAGTGGTTTTTGCGCATGTAACCAATGACCCGCACCGTGAATTACTTTTGCCTTCGCATTTGGAAATAAACTTATAATCATTGGACGGTGCTCAGCCAAAATATAGTCTGAATCATTACCTTTCACGAATAAAGTATCACATAAACAAGAATCATTTTCATCAAGTTGCGATAAAATATTTTCGTATTGCTGATATAAAACATCTAAATTGAATCGCCATTGGTACTGTCCTTGGTCGTTTTTTGCAAAACTTTTTAACAAAAATTGTCGAACACCCATCTCGTCGATATGTTTTGCTAGTAGTTGATCCGCTGCTTTTCTATCTGCAACACTCGATTCAGCCACTTCGTTTAAACCAGCAAAAATAGCACTGTGCCGTGGTTTATTTGCTACAGGGGAAATATCTAATACAACTAACTTATTGACCACATCCTTGTGCTTGAGTGCTAATTGCATTGCTGCTTTGCCGCCCATTGAATGGCCAATAATATGTGCATTTGATATGTTTAAGTGCTTTAGCAAGTTGTAAATATCGTCTGCCATTACTTCATAGTTCATCGTTTCACTATGAAATGACTTACCATGATTTCGTAAGTCAACATTTGTAACGGTGTAATTTTCTGCTAATGCTTTGGCTATAACATTCAAATTCTCTAATGAGCCAAACAAACCATGGATCAATACAACGTCAGGACCTTGGCCCGATTGTTGGTAGTTTAATAGCATTTTAAACTCCTATTTTTAATCGCTGTATTTTGCCTAGCGAAATTACAAATTGCAAAACATAGAGAATTGCTGCGAGCTTAGGTATAATCATTGAGAACTTTTAAAATGTGACCCGTAAAGACAGGAATAACATGAAAAAAATCGACATAGACGACGAGTTATATCAATACATAGCAAGTAACACTCAAAGTATTGGTGAAAGTGCATCAACTATTTTGCGTCGTTTATTAAACCTATCTGATGGTAACACGGTAGCAGAAACAACGAGTGAACATAGTGAACAAGAAACCTCAACCGTTGAACCTGTAAAAGACAACACGACCGATAAAACGCAACAACCTGAGCCAGAAGCAGAAAAAGCGACTCCACCTAAAGCCAGCTCACAAGCTAAAGGGAATGTTTTTAATGTGTTGAATAAAGAAGAGCTTGCAATGCAAAAGGGAGTGGTAGGGCGCTTTTTATTCATTCTAGCTGCCTTGTACCGTTCTCACAAAAACGAATTTGTGAACGTATTAGATATAAAAGGCCGTGACCGCGTTTATTTTGCTACCAGCAAAGAAGCATTACTCGAAAGTGGTAGTAGTATGAATCCGAAAAACATCACTGATACAGAATACTGGGTGATGACGAACTCAAATACAACACGTAAGAAAATGATGCTTCACGAAGTCGCGCTGTGTTTAGGCTACAGCAGTGATGACGCTGAAAAAATCCGTGACTATTTATAACCGATAAGGAAATATTATGGCGATTCACCCGGATGCAGGAAAAACCGCACCACAAGAAAGCTTAGTTAATGTACCTAAACTGGTTTCTGCTTACTATTTAAATGAGCCCGATCTTGAACAAAATCCAGAGCATTGTGTTGCTTTCGGTACGTCAGGACATCGCGGCTGCTCGTACGATGTAAAGTTTAACGAATCGCATATATTAGCTATTACTCAAGCTATTTGTGATTACCGCAAAGAAAATGATATTTTTGGTCCTCTTTTTCTTGGTAAAGATACTCATGCTTTGAGTGAAGCTGCATTTAATTCAGCCATTGAAGTGCTGGTTGCTAACGAAGTACAAGTTATTACGCAAGAAAACGATGAATACACCCCTACACCTGTCATCAGTCATGCGGTTGTATCACATAACAAGCAAAATCCAAATGAATTAGCAGATGGTATTGTCGTTACGCCATCTCATAATCCACCAGAAGACGGTGGTTTTAAATATAATCCGCCAAACGGTGGGCCTGCTGATACTGATGTAACTAAATGGATTGAAGACAGAGCAAATCAGTTACTGCTTGAAGATCTCGTTGAAGTAGAGCTATTTCCATTTGCTAAAGCATCCCGCTCAGGTTTTATAAAATATCAAGACCTTATCAATCCCTATGTTAATGATTTAGAAAATATCATTAATTTAAAAGCCATTAGCGAAGCAAATATAAAAGTAGGTATTGACCCGCTTGGTGGTTCAGGTATTAATTTTTGGCCTGTAATCGCAGAAAAATACAATTTAGACCTAACAGTCGTAAATAAAGACGTTGATCCACGCTTTGCTTTTATGCCACTGGACAAAGATGGCAAAATTCGTATGGATTGTTCATCGCCTTACGCCATGACCAATTTAATCGCACTGAAAGATGATTATGATATTGGTATTGGTAATGACCCAGATTATGACCGCCATGGTATTGTGACGCCTGATGGTTTAATGAATCCAAATCACTTCTTAGCCGTGGCGATAGATTACTTATTAAATAACCGTGATTGGTCAAAAGATGTGGCGATTGGTAAAACGCTTGTATCAAGCGGCATGATTGATAAAGTTGTAGAGCGTAACAATCGTAAAGTAAAAGAAGTACCCGTTGGTTTTAAATGGTTTGTTGAAGGCCTGGGTAAAGGTACGCTTGCTTTCGGTGGTGAAGAAAGTGCAGGGGCATCGTTCTTACGCTTTGATGGTACAGTTTGGAACACAGATAAAGATGGCTTTATCTTAGGTTTACTCGCAGCTGAAATCTTGGCAGTGACGGGTAAAACACCTTCACAACTTTATAAAGAGCTTGAACAAGAGTTTGGTGCGCCTATCTATAAGCGTATCGATGCGCCAGCAACCTCACAGCAAAAAGAACGTCTAAAAGCACTTTCTGCTAACGATGTTACTGCAAGCACACTCGCTGGCGATGTCATTACGCAAAAGCTAACCCATGCACCAGGTAACAATGCTGCAATTGGTGGTTTAAAGGTTGTTACTGAAAACGGTTGGTTTGCTGCACGCCCATCGGGCACTGAAGATATTTATAAAATTTACCTTGAATCATTCAAAGGTGAAGAACATTTAGCATTACTTGAAAAAGAAGCGAAAAAATTAGTTGATTCAGTAATTAGCTAATCTCTTTTTTATCTTTTAAAACGGCTGATATTCTCAGCCGTTTTTGTATTCTACTCTCACGCATTATTAGGATAGAACAATGAGCTATTCAACCTCTGCATACCTAGATGAATTAAAACATACAGGCGACTTTTTAACACTCACTCGCAGTAATGAATTTCAACTTGAACCATCGTCATTCACCCTTAAAAATGGCACTGATGTAACAGTTCATGATACGGGTATCATAGAGTTTCAACCAAAAAAACAAACAAATAAAGATATTGTGCTTTCAAGTGCGATACATGGTAACGAAACAGCGCCAATTGAAATCTGCGATCAATTAATCAAAGCAATCATTGCAGAAGAACTTACGCTGAAACAGCGCGTATTGTTTATTTTTGGTAACCCTAAATCAATTAATATCGGTCAGCGTTTTGTTGATGAAAACCTAAACCGTTTATTTAATGGCCACCATACTGTTGAAGGTATTGCCTCAAACCCTGAGCGCGTGCGCGCAAAGCTACTTGAAGATGTGGTTTCGGATTTCTTTGAACGAGGCAACCAGGCCAGTGAGCGTTTTCATTATGACCTTCATACTGCAATTCGTGGCTCTAAAAATGAAAAATTTGCAGTGTATCCATTCTTACATGGCAAGCCTTGGAAAAAGTCGCAGTTACAATTTTTACTTAGCTGTGGCTTAAACACAGTATTAATGATGAAATCTGCGGCAACAACGTTTAGCTATTACTCGTCTTATATCCACGGTGCTGACTCATTTACAGTTGAGCTTGGACAAGTAAAACCATTCGGTGAAAATGACATGTCTCGCTTTGAGAAAACTAAAAAAACGTTAATTGCATTAATTAGTCAAGAAACTGTTGAATACAAAGAATTCAATGCAGAAGATTTTGAGTTGTTTTCAGTTTATAGAACAATAAACCGTACTTGCGAAGACTTTAGTTTCCCATTTGCTGATGATGTAGAAAATTTCACCGGTTTTGCCAAAGGGGAATTATTAGCGATTGATGGTCAGACCAGGTATGAAGCGGAAGTAGACGGTGAAGCTATAATCTTCCCAAATGCAGATGTAGCCTTAGGTCAGCGTGCTTTGCTTACCGTTATCCCTATGCAAGTTGATAGCAACTTTATTTAAATTTTTTGCATTAACACCCATCTGAATGTAGTTAACTATATGACTTTAATGGTTTTATTTTGTTGTATAGTTAACTTTCCATGCGTATTTAGCCATTTATCGACTATTCGTCTATGATTAGTTGAATAACAACTTACGTTAACGTAAAGTGACGGCAGTTTAATTTAATTTGATTGAATATTGCGCAAACTTTATCCTTGCAGCTCAAGCTGATAAAAACACAAATAAGGGCAGTGGCGTAGGTTTCTGACAACGAAAGAAGGTAGGTTATGAGTAATCCAAATAACGTATCGCTAAACATTAATCATGAACTGTCATTTATTGATGGTCACGCATTAACAATTCCTACATTAAGCATTCTTAATGAGGATGGCGACATCTACGAGGGTGCAACCGCACCTGATATCGACAAAGCAACAGCAATCCATCTATACGAGACAATGCGTTTTATCCGTGCTCTTGATGAGCGCATGCAAGCTGCGCAGCGCCAAGGCCGCGTTAGCTTTTATATGCAATGCTTAGGTGAAGAAGCAGCTGTAACTGCATCAGCAGCAGCCCTTGATCAAAACGACATGATCATGGCCCAATACCGTGAGCAAGCCGCTTTGCGTTATCGCGGCTTTAGCCTTGACCAATTCATGAACCAAATGTTTTCAAATGAAAAAGATTTAGGTAAAGGTCGCCAAATGCCGATTCACTATGGCTCACGCGAACTTAACTACATGACTATTTCATCACCGCTTGGTACACAAATCCCCCAAGCAACGGGTTATGCTTATGGTCAAAAAGTGCGTCATATTGATGCCAAAACCGGTGAGTTAAATAGCACTATTGATAACATTACTATTTGTTACTTTGGTGAAGGTGCTGCCTCTGAAGGTGACTTCCATGCTGGTTTAAACATGGCTGCTGTTCATGAAGCGCCGGTGATCTTCTTTGCTCGTAATAATGGTTATGCGATTTCTACACCGGCTGATGAACAATTTAAAGGTGATGGTATTGCATCACGTGGTGTTGGTTACGGTATTAAAACAATCCGTGTTGATGGTGCTGATGCACTTGCTGTTTACGCAGCAACGAAAAAAGCCCGTGAAATAGTAACGACTAAAGGCGAACCCGTTTTAATCGAGTCAATTGCCTACCGTTTAGGTGCTCACTCAACCAGTGACGACCCAAGCGGCTACCGCACAAAAGACGAAGAAGCGAAACATAAGGGGTGTCCTATTGAGCGTTTCCGTAAGTGGTTATTAAAACAAGGTTGGTTAGACGAAGCACAAGACGCTAAAGATAAAGAAACAATTCGTGAAGAGATTTTAGCGGCTCTTAAGCGTGCTGAAAAAGTGGCAAAACCGGCATTAGAAGAGCTTATTTCTGACGTTTACGATACCCCAATTCCATCACTGCAAAAACAATACGAACAATTAAAAGAGCATATTTTGCAGCATCCTGATGCTTATCCAACCACTGCAGGGAGATTAAAGTAATGGCTAAAATGAACATGCTTCATGCAATTAACTCTGCTCTTGATATCACCATGGCAGAGCATCCAAATGCCTGTATTTTTGGTGAAGACGTTGGTTATTTTGGTGGTGTATTCCGTGCTACATCAGGCTTACAAGAAAAATATGGTAAGCACCGTGTGTTTAATACTCCCTTAACTGAGCAAGGTATTTTAGGTTTTGCCAATGGTTTAGCGGCATTTGGTGCACCAGCTTTAGCTGAAATTCAATTTGCTGATTATATTTTCCCTGCATTTGACCAAATCGTGAATGAATCAGCCAAATTCCGTTACCGTAGTGGTAATGAATTTAATGTTGGCAATCTAACAATCCGTACTCCATACGGTGGTGGTATTGCCGGTGGTTTATATCACTCACAATCACCAGAAGCTTATTTTGCTCACACACCTGGTTTGAAGTTAGTTGTGCCACGTAACCCATACCAAGCTAAAGGTTTACTTCGTGCATCAATTAAAGATGATAACCCTGTTATTTTCTTTGAGCCAAAACGTTTATACCGTGCATCAACAGGTGAAGTACCTGAAGAAGATTACAGCATCGAGCTTGGTAAAGCTGAAATCGTACAAGAGGGTACTGATGTCACTGTACTTGCTTGGGGGGCGCAGATGGAAATCATCGAAGACGCCGCTAAAAAAGCAGCAGAGCAAGGTATTAGCTGTGAAGTAATCGACTTACGCACCATTTTACCGTGGGATGTAGAAACGATTGCTAAATCAGTAATCAAAACAGGCCGTTTAGTGGTTAGCCACGAAGCACCAATTACCAATGGTTTTGGTGCAGAAATCGTTGCAACAATTCAACAAGAGTGTTTCTTACACCTTGAATCGCCAATTGCTCGCGTGTGTGGTTTAGATACGCCATACCCATTAGCACTTGAAAAAGAATATGTGCCAGATGCACTTAAAGTGCTTGCTGCGATTAAGCAATCAGTAGAGTTTTAGGAGTCAGTATGTCTAAAGATTTTATCTTGCCAGATATCGGCGAAGGCATCGTAGAGTGTGAAATTGTTGAATGGTTAGTTGCAGAGGGCGATTCTGTAAAAGAAGATCAGCCAATTTGTGATGTGATGACCGACAAAGCGCTTGTGCAAATTCCAGCTGTTCATGATGGTGTGATCAGTAAGCTATATTATGCAAAAGGTGACATTGCGAAAGTACATGCACCCTTATTTGCAATGGATGTTGATGGCGAAGCACCAACACAAAGCGAAGAAGCGCGAGCTCCTGCTACAACTGAAGCATCATCTGAGGCTGATGAGCACTTAGAAGATTTCATTTTACCAGATATCGGTGAAGGTATCGTTGAGTGTGAAATCGTTGAGTGGTTAGTGAGTGAAGGCGATGAAATCGTTGAAGATCAAGCGGTTTGTGATGTAATGACAGACAAAGCACTAGTGCAAATTCCGGCTAAATACACAGGTAAAGTCGAAAAGCTTTACTACAAAAAAGGTGATATTGCAGCGGTTCACAGCCCATTATTCCAAATGAGTATTGCAGGCCAAAGTGCAGAGCCAGATGTAAGTTCTGCAGTGGTTAAAGCACAAACAAATGCAGCAACTAAACCAGCACAGAAACCTGCGGCTTCAGCAAATGAAACTAAACAGCTTAATAAGAAAGCAGTTGCTTCACCTGCTGTTCGTCGTAAGGCGCGTGAACTTGATGTAGATTTAACGCAAGTGCCAGGCTCGGGTAAAAATGGCCGGATTTATAAGCAAGACATCGAAGACTTCTTGAATGAAACACCAAGCCAAACTGTATCACAAGATGCTACGCCAAAAACCGCATCAACAACTTCTGTTGGTAGTAGCCGTGTTGAGCCTATTAAAGGTATTAAAGCGGCAATGGCGAAGCAAATGGTTGCGTCAGTATCGACTATTCCTCACTTTACTTTCTGTGACGAAATTGACTTAACAAAACTGATCGCAATGCGCAGCGAGCTAAAAGAGCAGTATAAGCAACAGGGCGTTAAGCTCACTATGATGCCGTTCTTTATCAAAGCGCTGTCATTAGCTATTAAGCAATTCCCAGTGCTTAACTCACAAGTTAATGATGATTGTAGCGAGCTGACTTACTTTGATGATCACAACATCGGTATGGCGGTTGATTCTAAGATTGGCTTATTAGTGCCAAATATTAAATCATGCCAGTCGAAAAGCATTGTTGATGTTGCTAATGAGGTTACGCGTTTGACAGAGGCGGCACGTGATGGGCGTGTATCACCCGATGATTTGAAAGGCGGCACGATTAGTATTTCGAACATCGGTGCGATTGGCGGCACAATTGCAACCCCGATCATCAATAAACCAGAAGTGGCGATTGTTGCTTTAGGTAAACTGCAGCACTTACCTCGTTTTGATGAAAAAGGGAATGTGATTTCAGCAGCTATAATGCAAGTAAGCTGGTCTGGCGACCACAGAGTGATTGATGGTGGCACTATTGCTCGCTTCAACAACTTGTGGAAGTCTTACTTAGAAGATCCTGCAAAAATGATGATGGCGATGAGCTAACATTCATTAAAAAACCAGCCTCGGCTGGTTTTTTAAATTCTAAATATTCTATTTGCTATATGCCGTAAAAATACAAACCATAACCGAGTAACAATGCTGGTATTGTTGAATATACTGTCGCCACTAAGGCCGCTTTTGGTGCTAATGCGATAGCTGGGAATAAGGCATCGCCATCATTCGATATTGCATTGGCTGCCATCGCACTAAACGGAATAATCCCTTGAATATATAGTGTCATTACAACAATTTGTGGCCCGCAACCAGGTAATAAGCCGATTGCCACAGCAACTAAGGGCGCTAAGTAGGCATACTCAGAAAACCATGCTGCTAAATCTACGCCAGCCACATTCACCAAAATTTCAAACACCATAAATGAAGCAACGACCCATGCTGTAACAAAATGAGTGTCCATTAACACTTTAGTAAGCTTTGATGGAGGCGTGCAAGGGGCTTCTTCGCTAGTTACTTGCTTATAACTTACACCTTTTGAAGATAAAGCCCATACAATCACGGTAAAAAGAGCCATCAAGGCGCCAAAAATACTGATTGTGTTTGCAAGGCCTTCACTGAAGAAACGAGTATCTGTGTTTGTTGCAATAACAAAAGCGATAATCAAACTAGGTATTAAAGCTAACTTCCAAACAGGGCGGCTATATTCGAGTATCTTTGGTTGGCACTGAGGCTCTTCATTATACTCAGTCGCATTACTTGGTTGAAAACTTGAACTGGAATGAAATAAATTAACAATTTGACCACTAATAATACCCACGCTCACTCCTATCAACATCATTAATAGTCCATCAAGAGGACGAGTGGCGAGTAATAAGAATGCAGCATCTCCCATTGTCGCTGTCAGTACCGCAACAACGGAGCCAAAGCTAGCTTGCTTTTTGGTAAATTGAGTAACAACTATAATGGCGCCACCACAGCCAGGTAAAGCACCTAAGATAGAAGCAAAACTGACTTCAAGGATGCCTGATTTTGCGCGTAAATAGCTTAGCTGTAATTGTGGAAGGCGATCGATTAAATAATAATAAATTAATAAAGTGGCAGCAACAAAGACCGATACTTGAAAAAAAGCATCGCTCAATGCTTGTAATGTAAATTCACGGGTTGCAGGTATTGCTAATGCAGTAAGCAATAGAAAGGGTAAGAACAAGCGCTTATTATCCGTAATGTAACACCTCGCTTTTTGAGGAACTAACCTCGTTTGGGAAAAAAAATACATACAGTGCAACCTAAAAAATTAATCAGATTACACTGTAGTACTATTTTAAATGAAAATCAATCTCATTTGCATTTATTTGCGTTGGAATTCAGAGTTTGCATTCCATTTAGGCCATTCTTCACGCTCAGAAATATCAAAGCCTACTTGATAGAATAACTGAAGGTCCTGAATCGCACCTGATAAATCCCACTCATCACGGTAACGATCACATGGTTGATGGTAACAACCTCGAAGCACTAAGCTCATTCGTTTACGGTAATTAGCGGTTTCTTCATTAAGCGCTTCACTGCCGCCACCAGCGTACATTGCTGGCACACCCATGTTTGCAAATGCAAAGTGATCAGAGCGGTAGTAACCACCTGAAGACGGTTTAGGATCGCCAGATACAGTGCGGCCTTGTGCTTTTGCAGCTGTTTCTAGCAGGCTATCCATTTCTGATTTACCAATACCAACAACACTGATATCTTTTACTTTACCTAACAGGTTTAAGCTATCCATATTGATGTTAGCAACCGTTTGTGATGCTGGGATAACCGGGTTTGCAGCATAATATTTCGAGCCGAGTAAACCTTGTTCTTCAGCAGTAACTGCTAAGAAAGTCATCGAGCGGCTAGGGTGCTGTGGTAAAGTAGCGAATGCTTCAGCAACTTCAATTAAGCCTGCAGTACCTGTCGCATTATCGTGGGCACCATTGTAGATTTGGTCGCCTTTACGCGTTTTATCTGTACCAAGGTGATCCCAGTGAGCTGAATAAATGATGTGCTCGTCTGGCTTTTCGCTACCCGGTAAAGTCGCAATGAAGTTATACGAAATTGACTTTTTGATTGTGTTGTTTACTTCAACACTCGCTGTTAGGTTGCCCATATCAACATGGTAAGCGCCTTTAGCAGCATTGGCTTTCATCGTATCGAAATCTAAGCCTGCTTTTGTGAAAAGCTCTTTAGCAACATCAGTTGTTACCCAGCCCTCAACAGCAACACGGTCCATGTTGTTATTTTCTTTTTGGAAACCAAATTGCTCACCACTCCATGAGTTTTCAACTACAGACCATGGATAAGATGCTGGCGCTGTTTCGTGAATGATAATCGCACCTGCTGCACCTTGACGGCTCGCTTCTTCATACTTGTATGTCCAACGGCCGTAATAGGTCATTGCATCACCGGTGAATAAATCAGGGTTTTTTGTCGCAAACCCCGGATCGTTTACCAGCATTACAACTGTTTTACCTTCAACATCAAGGCCTTCGTAATCGTTCCAGTTATATTCAGGCGCGTTTACACCATAACCAACGAAAACAAGCTCAGAGTCTTTAATGCTTTGTTTTGCACTTATACGGCTACTACCCATCACCATATCTTTCTTGTATTGGTAATCTTTGCCACCAATGGTAAGTACCATGTTTGAGTCTGCTTCAAGTGAAACAAGCGGAACTTCTTGTAAAAAGCTATCACCATTGCCTGGCTGAAAACCGAGCGCTTTAAATTGATCAGTTAAATAAGCTAGAGTGAGTTCTTCACCCTTTGATGAAGGTGCTCTACCACCAAACTCATCAGAGGCAAGCACTTTAATGTGTTCAGCTAACTGCTGTGAATTTATACTCTGATAAGCGTTAGCTACATCATTTGACGTGTTACTTGTTGAAGCACAGCCTACAAGCATCGCGCTTGCTATCACTGTCATTGAAAAATAACGTTCCATAATCAATCTTTTTTGTTTTAAGGTAGCATTAGTATATGAGGTTCTATTAATGAGAACCAGTTTTTGCGGTAAACTAGCCACAATACATCAAGAAGTTAAATGTTATAAGAAATGAAACGATTTACCGCCCCCGAACAGTGGTCAACCCAGTACCTTACAACCGGTGCGTTCGCTGACTTAGTCAAACTGTTTAATATAGATAAGTTGTCTGATTGGCCATCATGTGAATGGTTTAATCAATTTTTAACCGCCACGACTTCGCAAGGGATCCCCATTAGTTTCACTGAAGATGAAAAATTTGCAGATGAAACTCGGTATTATGAACAAATAATTTTTGAAACAGGGCAAGTACCCACACGCCAGCAGAATTGGCATGATCTATTTGGTGGTTTTATTTGGTGTTTATTCCCAAAAACCAAAGCGCTGATTAATCATCAGCACATTGAAGAAATTAAACTGCATGGTCTAAAAGAGCGTAGTAAACACAGAAATGCACTTACCTTGTTTGATGAATGCGGCGTTGTATTAGCCATTACCGAACAAAGCTGGCAACAGCAATTACGCGATCATCAATGGCAGCAGGCATTTGTATTACAGCGCGAATTATGGGGTGAAACTATACGTCCTTACATGTTTGGTCATGCTAACTACGAAATGCTTACACAACCTTATATTGGTTTAACGGGTAAAGCATTATTTATTGTTGTACCTGATGACATATTTTGTAAAGATTTAGCCGAGCAGTATGCATATATAGATCAACGTCTCTATGAGATGATTAAAGTTGACGATTGTTTGCGAGACAATAAAAATTTGTCACCCTTACCATTGTTAGGTGTACCTGGCTGGTGGGCTGAGAATAATAACCCAGAATTTTATAATAACACGGACTACTTTAGGCCGAAACGAAGGAAACGCAATGATTGAAGTAGCAGGGCTTAAAAAGAAGTTTAAGCTAACAAAAGATCATAAAAAAAATAACACGGATAATATTGATCCCCGAGAAGACAAGCAGTTTTTTCATTCCGTGAGAGACGTCAGCTTTCACTGTAATAAAGGCGAGGTGTTGGGCTTGTTAGGCCCGAACGGTGCTGGTAAAACAACAACACTTAGAATGATCTCAACAGCGCTTAAGCCTGATGAAGGAACAATAACCATCTCTGGTCACGATATTGTTAAAAAACCTTTAGTTGGCCGTAAATCAATCGGCTTTTTATCGGGGAGTACTGGTTTATACGGACGTTTAACGGTTAAAGAAAACGTTGAGTACTTTGCTCGTTTACATGGCATGAGTAAAAAGGCGGTAGCAGCACGTTGTGATGAGCTTTTTACCTTACTTGATATGCACAACTTTATTGATAAACGTGCAGAGAATTTATCTACAGGCATGAAGCAAAAAGCCAATATTGCCCGTGCAGTTGTTCATCACCCCGATGTGGTTATTCTTGATGAGCCTACCACTGGTTTAGATATCATGACTACGCAAACCGTCATTAACTTTATTCGTGGCCTTAAAGAACAAGGTACACCAGTCATTTTCTCAACACACCATTTAGATGAGGTTGCGTTACTTTGTGACCGTGTTGCGGTGATAAACCAAGGCATAAGTTGTTTTGATGGCACCTTGGATGAGTTTAAACAAACTGGGCAAAGCGAAGAGCTAAACCAAGCGTTTATGAATATTTTAACGGAGAGTCGTGATGTTTGAAGTATTTAAAAAGGAATTAAAAGAGCTGTTACGCGACCGTAAAACATTGATATTCGTGGTCGCACTGCCGGTTGCTGTTTTCCCATTATTATTTGCTGTAATGGCATTTATTAGTTCACAAGCAGCATTAGAGGCAGAACAAGAGGTCCATACTTACGCCATCATCAATGGTAATTACGCGCAAGAGTTTACTGATAAGGTGTTTTACCACAAGAGCTTTGCTTTATATAAAGGTGACGAAACCTTTAATACAGTAGAGGACCTTACCAAAGCAGTTAAAGCGGGCACCATAGATATGGGTATCTATTTGCCGTCAGACGCTAGGCAAACTTTAGATAACGCTAAGCAAAGCGAATGGCAAGTTGTTTATAACGACGCGAAAGCAATTAACTTTTTATTTGACCGCGTTAAGGAGCTTGCAAAAGAATATGGCGATAAACTGCGCACGACTAAGCTTTTAAGTTTTGGCGTATCAGAGCAGCAACAAGCGGCAATTATCGAACCTATTAAAGTGGTGAAGGTCGACACCGCAGATAAACGTGAAAATCTCGGTGAGAAAATTGGTGGATTTATTCCTTATCTACTAATACCTCTGGTATTAATGGGCGCAACGTATCCCGCGATTGATTTAGGTGCCGGTGAAAAAGAGCGCGGAACCCTCGAAACGCTTTTACTTACACCAATCACGCGTACACAGCTTGTGTTAGGTAAGTTTGTAACCTTACTTGCTTCTTCAATTGCAACAACCACCATAACGGTACTCAGTATGGGGGTGTGGATATCAATAGCCATTGCTTTTGTTGATTTAGCGGTTGTTAAAAACGCATTTAGTTCTTTAACCGTGTTAGATTTAGGATTGATTTTTGTGTTGTTATTGCCTATTGCTGCAATCTTCTCTTCATTAGCGTTGGCCATTTCTATTTATGCGCGAACCTTTAAAGAAGCGCAAAACTACATGGCGCCACTTAGTATGGGTGTTATTTTTCCAATTATGGTTGCCTTAATGCCAAATGTTGAACTCACGAGCAAAACCGCTTTTATTCCAGTGACAAACGTTGCGTTGGCAATCAAAGAAATCATTAAAGGCACAGTAGATTACACATTAGTGGGTTTAATCTTCTTAGCGACAGTGATAGTGGCAGGGGCTTTACTCACGTTTTGTGTTAAATGGTTTAATAAAGAAGATGTCTTATTCAGATAAAAGACGTATTGTTTCAACCTAATAAAAAGCACCATTTGGTGCTTTTTTTATATTTTCAATACGTTACCTTGTATTACCTCCTTATTGATTAATATTTTTTACTTATACCCCATCTTTATTATGAAATTCTCCTATACTCTGTGAAGAATGGTAAATAAGGCTTTTTAATTCAATGGATTTGCTTCAAGCAACTAATTTCTTTTATCGGCACAAGCTTCCTTTTGTTGCTCTGTTGGTTTTGATCTCTCTTGCGTGCGTTGCGATAATAAAATTTGAATTTGATACCCGTGAAGATGTGTATGCTCGTACATTAGAGCAAATGAAACGAGAGCTAACCACAAAAGAGGATAGGTTTACCTCTACACTTAGAGAAAATATTTCTGCGCTTAATTTCTTAGACGCAACTCCCCCGATTATGGCGATTATGCGGGCCACAAACGATAAGAATATCGATCCTGTTCTTGGCACACCAATATCAGCATGGAAGGATAGGTTAGCCAAGATCTTCAGTGGCTTTATGGCTACCGATAACGACTTAGCACAAGCTCGCTATATTTACGTTGGACAGGAAGGCAAAGAAGTCGTCAGAGTTGATAATATTAATGGTGAAGTAAAACGCATAGCTGAAGCTGATTTGCAGTTAAAAGGTCATCGAGACTACATGCAAATAACAAAGGGACTACCTAATGGCCACATTTATGTTTCGCCAATTAATTACAACAGAGAGAATGGTCATATACAAATCCCCTATGTGAGTACGTATCGTGTATCAAAATTAGTACGTGACCTGTACGGAGAGCCCTTTGCTGTCTTGATCGTCAACTATTATGCTGATGATCTTTTAAACGGATTAGTTGAAAACACAGCAGATATTTTTGATGTATACCTACTTAATGCTGATCAGCAATTTATTTATCATCCAAATGAAGCATACCGTTTTAGCTTTGAGTCAGGGGATGCGCGATTTTGGAAGCAAGAGTTTTCAACTAATCAGGCGATGGATCAAATTGATATTTTCGATTTTATGAGCTTGCCAGAGAAACTTTATTTAAAGAAAGTTATTCAGTTCTCTAATGGTATTGATATGAAGCCACTTACACTGGCAGTGTCTGTTGATACCCAGACTATGTTGCATGAGATTAAAAGTAAACGCTATAAATTCATAGCCATGCTATGTTTGATTATTATTGCTGTTATCGTGCTATTTATAATTTATCAGCGTGACATAAGCCGAAAACTCGAATTGAGCTTTTTCAAAGAAAAAAACAGCAAAATTATAGAAAGCTCCTCTGATGCAATTATTATGGTTACCCCTGATGGCACTATTTGCAATGCCAATCAAACTGCGAAAGAGTTTTTTAGTATAAAAGAAAAGGAAACAAATTTTGATAACTTGTTCAATTACAATGATGAAGATTTTCAAGGAGTTGCGCAAGCTATAAAAAATAATGAACGCTGCTCGTTTGAAGCCATTTATATAGATGAAACACAGTGTCATTATTTCTCAATTACTCTTGCCCCGATTTTTGATGCGCTTAAAAAACAAGTCCAAGTCGCTGCAATAATTCGTAATATTAACTCATTAAAAAGGGCACAACATCAACTTGAGCAACTAAACGAAACGCTTGAAGAAAAAGTCCAAAATCGTACGGCAGAGCTAGAAGAGGCAACAAAGCAAGCTTTGGCGGCTAGCAAGGCGAAAAGCCAATTTGTTGCTAATATTTCGCACGAAATACGTACACCAATGAACGGTGTACTGGGTATGCTCGAAATGCTGGAAGTTGAGCCGCTCACAATTCAACAAAAGCAGTACTTACATTATGCCAATAGTAGTGCACAGTCCTTAATGACGCTTATTAACGATATTCTGGACTTTTCTAAAATTGAAGCCGGCAAACTTGACTTAGATTACCATGAGTTTGATGTTGTCTCTGTGTGTAATGATCTAATGACATCAATGGCGGTGCAAGGTCAAAAAAAAGGTTTAGAAGTGCTCTTTGATTCAAGTTTAGTTAGTCACAGAGGCGTTGTTGGAGACAGCCATCGCTTGAAGCAAATACTCAATAATTTACTGAGTAACGCATTTAAATTTACTCATCAAGGATTTGTTAGTTTACATCTCAGTGAACGAAAAATGCTGGATGACAATGTTTTATTAACCTTCAAAGTCACAGATACGGGTATTGGTATATCAAAAGATAGCCAAAAAAAACTGTTTGATGTTTTTACACAAGAGGATTCAAGCACAACTCGGCACTATGGTGGGAGTGGATTAGGTCTTTCTATTAGTCGCAAGTTATCACAGTTAATGGGAGGCGATATTGCTGTTGAGAGTGAAAAAGGTCAGGGTAGTTGTTTTACTGCCACGGTTTTGATGACACTCAGTCAACCAAGTAAATCGAATAGCCAAACAGCTATATTAGCGCATAAAAAAGTTGCGTTTTCCTTGTTGTACGAACCTTTAAAGCAAAACTTGATAAGCCAATTAAAATCTTTTACTCAATTAGAAGAGGAAAATATAACGTCACTGTTTTCATTGGAGAAAGAAAGTAAGAGTAAGTTTGATCTTATCGTCGTTGATCAAAAGCACCCACAAATTAGTGGTTTCATAGATCTCGCTAGTCAAAATAGTGATATTAAGTTATTAGTGATTGGTTTGGTGTCAGCATTAGAAAAAAAATACTCGTTACCTGCCAATGCAGTGGCCATGTCAAAGCCGATAACACAGGATGAGCTTATTTATCGGTTAGCAACGTTATTTAAATATGAAGGGCAAATATTGAATCATAAAGATAGAGTGGAAAAAGAAATTGTCGATGTCGATTTCTGTAACCGCTCTATTCTTATTGTCGATGATAACCTGATCAACATTGAAGTGAGTAAAGCTATTTTGCGCGATACAAATATTAATATCGAATCTGCAGGTGATGGTATCGAAGCATTGGAGATACTTAAAAATACTGATACGCAGTTTGACCTTATTTTAATGGATTGCCAAATGCCAAATATGAATGGCTATGATTGTACTAAACAAATAAGATATGGTAATGCAACAGAGCGCTTTCAAGATATTGTTATTATAGCTATGACTGCAAGTGCGATGGCAGGGGATAGAGAGAAGTGCCTGAGTGTTGGCATGAACGACTATATTACCAAGCCGATAAAACAAGCCACACTTCGAAATAAACTCGTTATGTGGCTTAATGCTGATAATACCAATCTGCAATAATACTTCATCATTTTGAGGGATAAAGCTTGTCGCTACCTGCGTTAAAAATTTCTTATTTAGAACAACTAATAACGAAATTTTTGCCTTGTTATCAACGAGGATTTATTGCCTCAAAATAGACCACTTAATTAAGCGAATCGGTATAAATATCAGTTTGGCTAAGCGGCATCTTTATTATGGGCTGGGGTTGGCATTAGCTTGCTGATGTCTGCTGAGTGAATTACTTTTTGTGTTTCACTCCAGTGAAGTAATTCAATTCTTCCACAGTCATTCTCTACAAGAGCCGTACAGTTTTCTATCCAGTCGCCATCATTGCAATATAAAATCCCATCTACTACTTTAACGGCTGGGTGGTGAATATGGCCACATATAATACCGTCCACGCCTTGCTTTTTTGCTTCATGAATAGCCGCTTTTTCAAATGCATCAATTGCTGCGCGGGCTTTGTGTACTCGTGCTTTGATCCATGACGCCAACGACCAGTAATGCCCACCGAATAATCGACGAATGCGATTAGTCCAGCGATTTAAAAATAACAGTAAGTCGTATCCTGCATCACCTGCAATACTAATTAATTTGTTGTAACGGGTTGCTGAGTCGAAATCATCGCCGTGCAAAAGTAAAAAACGTTTATTGGCTTTTGTTGTGTGGATATATTGCTGATGTACTTCAATACCAAATAAAGACTCATCGGCATATTGGCGAAACGTTTCGTCATGGTTACCCGGTATATAGATGACGCGTGTGCCATCTTTCGCTTTTTGTTGAATAAGCGCTAACACATCATAATGGCTAGGATGCCAGAAAAATTGCCGTTTCATGGACCATAAATCGACGATATCACCGACCAAGTATAATACGTCGCATTCAATGGCATTCAAAAAATCCAATAAATACTGCGCTTGGCAGTCTTTATAACCTAAGTGAACGTCGGAAATCCAAACGGCAGGATAGTGGGTTTTACTACTGCAAGTGGTGTTATTCATGGCATTTACTCATGGTGTAATAAAGTAAATGCTAGGCAGAATCAATGACAGTTAAAAGACGCTTTAGCGAAACATCTATGACAAATACTAATAACAAAAAAACCGCCGAAGCGGTTTTTCTATTTTGTATGGGTTGGTTCAATTAGCCTTTAACGAGTGCGGCAATTTCGGAAGCGGCACTATCTAAATCAAGCATTAGCTTTTCACCGGTATGACGGTTTTTAAGCTCAACCTTATTTTCGTCAAGATTACGTTCACCAATAACCAATGTGAAAGGCACGCCTAATAGTTCCATATCGTTGAACATCACACCAGGGCGCTCTTTACGGTCATCAAATAACACATCTAAACCAGCTTCTTTCAAACCTTTGTAAAGGTTATCTGCAATATCAGGAATACGGTGAGACTTATGCATGTTCATAGGTACGATTGCTAAATCAAATGGTGCGATAGGTTGTGGCCATTTAATACCGTATTGGTCGTTGTTTTGCTCAATGGCAGCGGCCACGATACGTGAAACACCAATACCGTAACAACCCATCGTCATGACTTGGTTTTTACCTGATTCACTCAGAACGCCTGCTTTCATTGCCTCTGAGTACTTAGTACCCAGTTGGAAAATATGACCTACTTCAATACCACGTTTAATTTGCAGTGACCCTTGACCACAAGGGCTTGGGTCGCCTTCAACGATGTTACGAATATCAGCAACTTCGTAGTTTTCTACATCGCGATCCCAGTTAATGCCGCTGAAGTGTTCGTCGTCTTTATTCGCACCCGCAACAAAATCAGCCATTATGTTAGCTGAACGGTCAACAATAATTGGCATTTTAAGACCGACAGGACCTAATGAGCCAGGTTTTGCACCAATCGCTGCAACGATATCTTCTTCTTTTGCCATTTCAAGCGGTGAGTCTACAAGCGGGTGCTTTTCAGCTTTCAACTCGTTCAACTCATGGTCGCCACGTAATACAAGCGCCACTAAACCACGTTGTTCGTTTTCATCTGGAGCACCATACACGATAAGTGTTTTAACGCCGCGATGAGGTTTAACACCGTAGTGCTGTTTAAGCTCTGCAATGGTTTTTGCATCTGGCGTTAGAAATGCTTTTAACTCTTTAGTTGCTGCTGGGCGCTCTTCAGTCGGTGCCAATGCTTCTGCTTTTTCGATATTTGCAGCGTAATCACTTGCATCACTAAATGCGATGGCGTCTTCACCTGATTCTGCAAGTACATGGAACTCATGCGATACGCTACCACCGATAGAGCCGGTATCCGCGATAACAGGGCGGTAATCAAGACCAAGGCGTTCGAAGATGTTGCAGTATGCTTTGTGCATTACTTGGTATGTTTTCTCTAAACACTCATCACTTAAGTGGAAAGAGTAAGCATCTTTCATCGTAAACTCACGGGCACGCATTACACCAAAACGAGGGCGAACCTCGTCACGTACTTTTGTTTGTACTTGATAAAGAGTCAATGGCAATTGCTTATAAGAGCTTACTTCTTTACGTACAAAATCAGTGATCACTTCTTCGTGCGTTGGACCCAGTGCAAAAGGGCGGTTATGACGGTCGTTAATGCGTAATAATTCAGGACCAAATTGCTCCCAACGGCCTGACTCTTCCCAAAGGTCAGCTGGTTGGATAATAGGCATTAACATTTCGATAGCGCCTGCTTTATCCATTTCTTCACGTACAATGTTTTCTACTTTTTTAAGTACGCGTAAACCAGAGGGCAACCATGTATACAAACCCGACGCAACGCGGCGGATCATGCCTGCTCGTAGCATTAATTGATGAGAAACAATTTCTGCATCAGACGGAGTTTCTTTAAGTGTTGCGAGTATATATTGACTGGTACGCATCTCTATTCCAAGTAGTGTTAAAATTATTATCGTTTACTCAAGACGTTTGAGTAATAACAAGGCGCTAAGTTTACCAGTGGAAGCACTGACACTAAAGCGCTATATGCTAAAAACTAGCATTTTTCAATGCTGGTCACTGTATTATGATTGTCCTGAACATGCCACCTAATATTAAAATCATATAAGGTCATGCCGTAGCTTTGCTCTGAGTCACGTTGCTTTTTATAAGCTGGGCGAGGATCTTGCTTTAATACATTGCTTATAAACGCTTTTAATTCAGGTTGCTCAGTTTGCTTTGCAATAAACGCCAGGGCTTCTTCACTAAACTCAACGCTCATATCGGTTTCTGGTCGGGTATCGGCAAAGCCTGCGGTGGCATCGGTCATTGCGTCTGAGTAGGGCAAATATGGCTTAATGTCTAAAATAGGTGTGCCATCGAGTAAATCGATTCCTGAAAGCAATAAGCTTAACTGACCATTTTTATACTCGATACCCTCTAATTTTACGGCACTCATGCCAATTGCATTTGGGCGAAAGGTTGCACGTGTTGCAAATACACCTTTACGTTCATTACCGCCTAGGCGAGGGGGTCTCACCATTGCTGAGTAACCTTTATCTGCGGTTTCATGAAATCTAAATAACAGCCAAATATGGCTAAATTCATCGAGGCCGCGTACAAACTCTTCACGATTAAAATCGCTGCTGAATACCAGCTTTGCTTTAGCTTCAGGAACTAAACGAGGTTGGCGAGGTATGGCAAACTTTTGTTTATAAGGAGATTGAATATGGCCGACGGCAGTTAATTGGTATTCGCTCATTGTGCATTGTCGTTAAGAAAATCTGCCGACATTTTACATGCATTACATGCAAACACAAAAAAGGCAGTCGAGACTGCCTTTTAAATATTTAGACTGTATAGTCTAAATTAAAACATGTATTGGAATGATACAGACGCAACGTCCATATCTGGGTCAATATCATCTTCTAATTTATAGCGCTCATACTCTAAACGTACTTGCATGTTTGTTGTGAAAGCATATTCTACACCTGCACCATAAAATACATCACCACCGTCTGAGTCAGCACTGATGCTGCCAAGCTCGCCTAGGTCTTGCTCAATTTCAGCATCCCACTCTAGCCAACCACCTTTGGCATAAACAGAAAAGCTATCTGTAATTGGGGCTGCTAAGCGTGCTGCTAGTGAAACACCGTCAATTTCAGCTTTAGAATCGATATCGCTTACTTCATCAAAATTTTGATAAGCAAGTTCAAGGCTTAAGTACTTGTTAAACTGAGTACCAATATAGCCTTTTAGCATTTGTGAATCGTCATCGAAGTCAGTGTCATTTTCACTGTCTTCAAACTCAAAAGAATATTGGCCGTAGCCGATACCGGTATAAATACGCGGAGAATCCATTTCGGTAATATCTGCATGTGCAGCATTATTAAAACCTAGTAGTGCTAAAGAAAGTGCAGAAAGTGAAATTGCTTTAATCATTTAATAGCTCCTTTATAAAATAAATAAACGAATGTTTCGCGTCATTCACAAGGAGTATTGCAATGGCAATGCCAAGCTGAAAATAAAGCCTAAAGTATTGTTTTTAGGCTTCATTAAGTGGTTTTTTAAACAGTTTGTTGAAACTGTAATCAGGCATTCAGTTTGGCAGTCGTAACAATTTCAGGGTGCTCTGTAGAAGTTACTAGGTGCAGTTTATATTTTTGTTGCTTTAAATTTTAGGCTTTTTGTAAAAGGGTTTCTGTTTCTATCGCGATCTCTTTCATTTTTATCGCATAGTTTTCAATTTTCTTTTCTTCGTCTGTTACGGCTGTATATGAAGGTACTTCAATTGGGTAGCCTGCTTCATCCATTGCAATAAAACTTATAACACAATGATTGGTTTCAACTAGATTTTGTGTTTTAGGGTCGCCGCAGCGTACTTGAATAAAGATTTGCATGCTGGTTTTACCTGTGTGGGCAATACTGGCTTTCACTTCGACTATTTGGCCAACCAAAATAGGGCGCTGAAACTTTACACCCGCAACTGAGACAGTTACGCAGTAATGACCGCTCCAACCTGCAGCACAGGCGTAACCAGCTTGGTCAATCCACTTCATTACCACACCACCATGAACTTTACCGCCAAAATTGACATCGGTAGGCTCAGCTAAAAAACGAAAGGTTACACTTGAAGACGGCATACTTTACTCACTTTTATAAAACACGACACTTTCAGCATAGCCTAAAAAAGGGGCCGAAGCCCCTGCAATTTAGGATAAATTTTAATTAAATGAGTAACGTGCGTTACATATTAGGGTAGTTTGGCCCTCCTGCTCCTTCAGGTGTTACCCAAGTAATGTTTTGACTTGGGTCTTTAATGTCGCAGGTTTTACAGTGCACACAGTTTTGTGAGTTGATCACAAACTCTTTCTTACCTTCAACTTCTTGTACTTCGTACACACCTGCAGGGCAGTAGCGTTGTGCTGGCTCATCGAATTGCGGTAAATTCACTGCAATAGGAATCGAGTTATCTTTAAGCTTTAAATGGCATGGCTGCGATTCTTCATGATTGGTATTTGATAAAAACACCGATGAAAGTTTATCGAAGCTAAGTTTGCCATCTGCTTTTGGGTAGTCGATTTTTTCAGCCTGATCAGCTGCAACCAAGGTTGCATGATCTGGCATGTTATCTTCAAAGTTAAACGGTAAGCTGCCACCAAATAGATTTTGATCGAGGGTGTTATAAGCACCACCTAAGAATTTACCGAGTTTGTGCATAACAGGGCCAAAGTTACGTGATTGATAAAGCTCTTTGTATGCCCAGCTTTGTTCAAAAGCTGATTTATATTCAGCTAAATCGGCATTTTCTTTACCGTCGCTAAGAGCTGCTACTATCACATCAGCGGCAACCATGCCTGATTTCATCGCTGTATGATTACCTTTGATCTTGGCAAAGTTCAATGTGCCCGCATCACAACCTACAAGTAAACCACCCGGGAAGTGCATTTTCGGTAAAGAACGCAGGCCACCTTTGGCAATAGCTCTTGCGCCATAGGCTATGCGTTCACCGCCTTCTAAAACATCTTTAAAAACAGGGTGATGCTTCATGCGTTGGAATTCATCAAACGGGCTTAAATGTGGGTTTGAATAGTTAAGGTCAACAATTAAGCCAACCACAACCTGATTGTTGTCGCTGTGATACATAAATGCACCACCACTGGTATCACCAGTTAACGGCCAGCCTGTACCATGAACTACAGTGCCTTCTTTGTGTTTACTCGGGTCGATTTGCCAAATTTCTTTGAAACCTAAACCGTAATGCTGTGGTGATGCATCTTTATCAAGAGCAAAGTGTTTGATTAGCTCTTTACCTAAATGACCGCGGCAGCCTTCAGCAAATACGGTGTATTTTGCTCTAAGCTCCATACCAGGCATGTAACCATCTTTTTCGTTGCCGTCTTTATCAAGGCCCATATCGCCAGTGATAATGCCTTTCACTGTTTCGTCTTCAATAATCAAAGAATGAGCACTAAAGCCAGGGAATATTTCTACCCCTAAGTTTTCCGCTTGCTCTGCTAAAAAGCGACATACATTACCCATAGAGACAATGTAATTGCCTTCGTTATGGAATGTTTTAGGGCTAGCAAAGTGGGGGATGCTGGTGGCTTTTTCACTGTTATTGAACCAATAAATATCATCTTGCGTTACTTTAGTGGTAACTGGTGCGCCTAATGACTGCCAATCAGGTAATAATTCATCCAGCGCTTTGGTTTCGAAAACCGCACCCGATAAAATGTGTGCGCCCACCTCAGAGCCTTTTTCTACCACACAGATCATTAATTCTTGTTGTTTTTCTTGTGCTTGTTGAGCCAATCTAATCGCAGTTGATAAACCTGCTGGGCCTGCGCCTACGATGACTACATCAAATTCCATGACTTCGCGTTCGACCATATAAACCTCTTCTCGGTGACGGACCTGCTGTAAAGAACCTTATTTTATACTTGCAAATGAAACGTTACAGGCTGTGAATACTTTAAGGTTATTTTAGGTTGACGTTTACGTCAACAGGAAGTAGTCTGAATTCATAAAATAAATAAGTTGACGTCTAGGTCAACTTCGAGAACACACAATTGATGGAGTCACGATGAAAGTCCTTGTTCCAATTAAAAGAGTAATTGACTACAACGTCAAAGCACGCGTTAAAGCTGACAAAACGGATGTTGATCTAGCTAATGTAAAAATGGCGATGAACCCGTTTTGTGAAATTGCAATTGAAGAAGCTATTCGTTTAAAAGAAGCAGGGATGGCCACAGAGGTTGTTGCTGTGACTATTGGTAATAAATCATCTCAAGAGCAATTACGTACGGCCTTAGCACTGGGTGCCGATAAAGCCATTCATATTGAAACAGAAGAAAAGCTTGAGTCTTTACATGTTGCTAAATTACTGAGCAAGATTGTAGAGCAAGAATCACCTGAATTGGTAATTTTAGGTAAGCAATCGATTGACTCTGACAACAATCAAACCGGTCAAATGCTTGCTGCTCTAACAGGTCGTGGCCAAGGCACCTTTGCATCTAAAGTCGATATACAAGCAGGTACAGTTAATGTAACGCGTGAAGTAGATGGCGGCTTACAAACTGTTGCTCTTAAACTACCTGCTATTGTAACGACAGACTTACGTTTAAATGAACCCCGTTATGCTTCATTACCAAACATCATGAAAGCAAAGCGTAAACAACTTGATGTAATTGCTGCTGATAGCCTTGGTGTAGACCTTGCACCTCGCGTGCAGCTGGTTGAAGTAAACGAGCCAGAAAAACGCAGCGGCGGCATTATCGTAGAAGATGTTGCGACATTGGTTGAAAAGTTAAAAACAGAAGCGAAGGTGATCTAAATGAAAACATTAGTGATAGCCGAACACGACAAAGGTGTTCTAAAGCCTGAAACCAATAAAACGATTACTGCTGCTGTTAAATTAGGCTTTGATGTAGATTTATTACTAGCAGGGGAAAACTTATCTGCTATGAGTGAGCAAGCAGCATCAATTGCAGGGGTAAGTAATGTACTGATTGCTGATGATGCCTCTTATGCTCATCAGCTAGCTGAAAACTTAACGGATCTGGTTTTATCTTTAGCAGATAACTATTCACACATTGTCGCAAGCGCAACAACAACGGGTAAAAACTTTATGCCACGTGTTGCAGCACTTTTAGATGTTGCACAAATCTCAGAAATCATTGACGTAATTGATGCAGATACTTTTAAGCGTCCTATTTATGCGGGTAATGCGATTGCGACAGTTAAATCACTTGATAGCAAAAAGGTGATTACCGTGCGTGCCAGTAGCTTTGATGTTGCATCAGAGCAAGCACCAGTGTCTGTAACAAGTGTTACGGGTAAAGGTTCAGTTGGTTTGAGTGAGTTTGTATCAGAAGAACAAACTGAATCAGAGCGTCCAGAGCTGACAGCTGCACCTGTAGTTATTTCAGGTGGTCGCGGTATGCAAAATGGTGAAAATTTTGCACTATTAAATGGCATTGCCGACAAACTTGGCGCAGCCATTGGTGCTTCACGTGCTGCTGTTGATGCGGGCTTTGTGCCAAATGATATGCAAGTCGGTCAAACGGGTAAAATTGTTGCCCCAGATTTGTATATTGCTGTGGGTATCAGTGGTGCAATTCAACACTTAGCGGGTATGAAAGACTCAAAAGTGATTGTTGCCATTAATAAAGACCCTGATGCGCCAATTTTCCAAGTCGCTGACTACGGTTTAGTTGCTGATTTATTTGATGTGTTACCAGAGCTAGAAAGCGCTCTGTAATTCATAACGATTCTGGTTGTTAAAAGCTGTTGCACTTAGGTGCGCAGCTTTTTTTATTTCTCGAGGTTAAAACTGAACCGGGAGGTAACCATGTTCTCGTATTTTATCTTTTACTTTTTGCGATTTAAATAAGGCTGCGAGTTTCACACCTATCTCCTTAGAACGAGGGGATTGTGTGTTTACAATTAAAATGAGCGGTCGTACAAAGGCATATTCACCATCACTTATGCTTTGCAAATTAGGTTTAACGCCATTTATTGATAGAGTCGTTACTTTATTGATGCGACGATCATTTTCAAGATTACTAATGGCGCCATACGAGTCATAGGCAATCGCATTTGGAATACGCTGAACTATACCAAGTGCTTGATTGAATTGGTTGTACAGTTCGACTTTTTGATTTGAAAATAAACCCCTATTACCTGCATTTTTGAGTCGTATAAAGTTACTTTCAGGGTCTTTGATATAGTCCAATTCTAAAAATTCTAAAAATACATCGAAGCTGCCATGATGAGTCGCTTTACTAAAAAGCAGTATTTCATCGTTTTTATTGCTTAATTCTGGCGTTAACTGAGAGGCGTCTGACCATTTAGTTATTTTTCCTTGATAAATATTTTTGAGAGTCGTGATACTCAAATTTTTAATATTTAGTTCGCTGTTAACTATAAATGTTAACGCATCTTGCGCTATGACTATCTGCCTTAAATGAGGCCATTGTTCTTGCTCTTGCTTCGTTAGGTACCGTGATGTTGTACCTATGTCGATAAGACCTTCAGCAATCGCTTTGACACCTTTGTCACTGCCCATCGGTCTTATCTGCAATGTGTTGCCTAAAGCGAGACTTATATCATCTTTGAGTGGGGTTAGTAACTCGGTCACAGACGTTGAACCCGCAATTAAAATAGGTTTTGTATTAATATCTTCATCAAGTGCGAAGCTAGACTTACCTAGAAAAATGAAAGTCAGTGTGAGTACTTTTAGTGAACGAACGAACATAACCAATAATAGATCCTTTTTTGGCAAGTCTTATGACTATAGAACATTAACTAAAAATTTCTAGAGTGAATTGTTTTATAATGATTTTTAGGCATAAAAAAACCAGCCAATAGGCTGGTTTTCTATAAATACTAAAATTAGTATGTTGCACTACCTTTAGTACGTGGGAAGGCGATAACGTCACGAACGTTGCCCATACCCGTTACATAAGCCACTAAACGCTCAAAGCCTAGACCAAAACCAGAATGTGGCACAGTTCCGTATTTACGTAGATCACGGTACCAGCTGTAGTCTTCTTTATCTAAGCCCATTTCTTCTAGACGCTTATCTAATACATCTAAGCGCTCTTCACGTTGAGAACCACCGATGATTTCACCAATACCTGGTGCAACGACGTCCATTGCAGCCACTGTTTTGCCGTCTTCGTTTTGACGCATGTAGAACGCTTTAATATCACGCGGGTAGTTTTTGATAACGACTGGCGCATTAAAGTGTTCTTCAGCAAGGTAACGCTCGTGCTCAGATTGTAAATCTACACCCCATTCAACAGGGAATTCGAACTTTTTGCCGCATGCTTTTAAGATTTCGATTGCATCAGTATAATCAACTTGTGCGAAATCTTTAGTCACGAATTCTTCTAAACGAGAGATCGCTGTTTTCTCAACACGCTGTGCAAAGAATTCCATATCATCACGACGCTCTGTTAATACCGCATTGAAAACATATTTCAGCATGTTTTCAGCAAGTTTTGCGATATCTTCTAAATCTGCGAATGCAACTTCAGGTTCAACCATCCAAAACTCTGCTAAGTGACGTGACGTATTTGAGTTCTCAGCACGGAAAGTAGGGCCAAAGGTATAGATTTTTGACATTGCTGATGCGTATGTCTCACCATTTAACTGACCTGATACTGTTAAAAATGCTTCTTTACCGAAGAAATCTTCACTGTAGTCGATGTCACCTTTGTCTGTGCGCGGCAAGTTTTGCATATCTAATGTAGATACGCGGAACATTTCACCTGCACCTTCACAGTCACTTGCTGTGATGATTGGAGTGCTGATCCAGTAGAAACCTTGCTCGTGATAAAAACGGTGAATCGCTTGAGCTAAGCAGTTACGCACACGTGTTACCGCGCCGATGATATTAGTGCGAGGGCGAAGATGGGCGTGTTCGCGTAAATATTCAATGCTGTGACGCTTAGCTGACATAGGGTAGCTATCAGGGTTTTCTACCCACCCTAATACTTCTACAGTGTTGGCTTGAATTTCGAAAGACTGGCCTTGGCCTTCTGATTTAACCAGCACACCCGTAATTGATACAGAACAACCGGCAGTTAAACGTGTAACTTCATCATAATTATTAAGTGAATTAGGTACTACCGCTTGAATAGGATCAAAACACGAACCGTCATGAACGGCTAAAAATGAAATTCCTGCTTTTGAATCGCGGCGTGTACGGATCCAGCCTTTTACTGTTACTTGGCTGTCTACCGCAACCTTGCCTTTTAATAGCTCTGAAATCGCTAAATGGCTCATCTTCACTCCAATGATATAAGTTGCCTAATATAATAATGCTGTGCATTGCACTTGAATCGACTATCTTACCCTCGTAAATCAAATAAAAAAACTATTGTGACGCACTCTTTAGTAGTTTTTCTTCAATTGAGTAAAATAGCAGCAATATTTTGCGTAAAATTTGCGTTTATTTAAATTCTCGCTGCGCTAATTGGTTATTTTGTGGCATTATTAACAATTACTATCCTTTAGTCTTTAATTAAATTGTATAACAGGTGCTATGAAACAAGTTTTTATTCTTCGCGGCTTACCAGGCTCAGGTAAATCATATTACGCACAAAGCCTTGCTGATGAGTTGGTAGCTGGTAATGAAAGTGATTATGTCGTGTGCGCAACAGATGATTATTTTTACAATAGCGAAGGTGAGTATCAATTTGATAAGTACAAGTTATCTGAGTATCACAATCTAAACCTTGCCCGCTTTATTAATGCCTTAGCAGAAGAAATCCCGTTAGTAATTGTTGATAACACTAATATTAAAAAGTGGGAATTTATCGCCTATGCACAAGCGGCCACTGCACTGGGTTATCAAGTAAAAGAAGTGATCGTTGGTGAAATTAAAGATAAATCATTACAGCACCTTTATGCCAAGCGCTGCGAACATAAAGTACCACTTCGCATGATCAGTAAAATGGCTTATATGTTTGAATGGTAAAGTTTAAAGAAAAGGAAGCATCAGCTTCCTTTTTTAATGTCTAGAGGGCGTGTTGACCTTTGTGGATTAAAATTTGTTCACTCTAGGGGCGATTTAATCACGGCGCGAGATTTGTAACCTAGTGGGCTAAGTAAAAATCGAGCAAAGCTACCGCGTCCTGCTCACGCCCCTTACCTACATCCATGTAGGTAACAAAGAGTTAATCGCCCCTAGGAAGAACCCGAAGGGCAGCGCGTGTTTGGCATTGATGCTGCGTTATCGCCTATTTATGTGGAACAACCACACTACATAGGCTCTGTCTTGCCTAAATACCAAACACACTGCTGCAAAATTAATCACAAAGGGTCAACACGCCCTAATACGCCTGTTGTTCAATGGCTGCATAAATAGCATTGCATAACTTAGTTAAGCTTTGTTCGTCGCTTATGTAAGGCGGCATCAAGTAAATTAAATTACCAAACGGGCGTATCCACACACCTTGCTCGATAAAAAAGCGTTGAATCTTTGCTACATCTACACTTCTATTAAGCTCTACAACACCAATTGCCCCCAATGTTCGCACATCAGCGACTGCATCGAGCTGCCTACATTTAGCAAGCTGGGTTGTTAGAACATCATATATATGTTCAATTTGCTCTTGCCACGGTTGATCGAGCAGTAAATCAATACTCGTACAGGCTGTAGAACAGGCAAGCGGGTTACCCATAAAAGTTGGGCCATGCATTAATACGCCGGCTTCACCTTCACTAATGCCAACAGCGACGTTGCTGGTGGTTAATGTTGCTGATAGAGTCATCATGCCGCCCGTTAATGCTTTGCCAATACATAAAATATCAGGCTCTATGTTGGCGTGCTCAACAGCAAACAAGGTGCCGGTGCGGCCAAAGCCTGTGGCGATTTCATCACAAATAAGTAAAACATCATACTTATCACACAGAATGCGTAGGTGCTTTAAGTAATCAGGGTGGTAAAAATTCATGCCCCCAGCATTTTGAACTATGGGTTCAATGATAAATGCCGCAACATCTTGGTGGTGAGATGCAAAGTAGCTTTCAAGCGTATCAGCTTCAGCAGGGCTAAACTCGCCATTAAATTTAGCACTCGGCGCAGGTACAAAAACATGTTCAGGTAAAAATCCGGAGTACATACTGTGCATTGAATTAACCGGATCGCAAACGCTCATCGCTGCAAAGGTATCGCCATGGTAGCCCTTAAGCGGGGTCATTAGTTTTTGTTTGCCGGTATAACCTTGGCTAAGCCAGTACTGCAAGGCCATTTTTATGGCAACTTCAACACTCACAGAGCCACTGTCGGCTAAGAACACCTTATCGAGTGACTCAGGTGTGATACTGACTAGCTTTTTACATAGCTCAACAGCGGGCTCGTGAGTTAAACCACCAAACATGACATGACTCATTTTGCTAACTTGCTGGGTGATTGCTTCATTTAAAACAGGATGGCAGTAACCATGGATGGCACTCCACCAAGAGGCCATACCATCTATTAGGCTTTCGCCTGTTTCTAAGAAAATACGATTTGCATTGGCATGACTGACTGGGTAAACGGGAAGGGGCTGAGTCATAGAAGTATAAGGGTGCCAAATATGCTCACGATCAAAATCTAAATCTATTGGTTGTTTATTAATCATATGTAAACTTTATATCACTTCGATTCGTTGACAATGTTACGTCAAGTCGTAGACTAAGCCAATCAAACCGTCCCAATAATTTAAAAAAAGAGACTATTATGGAGCACGCAGTTGTCCGTCACGATTGGACTCACCAAGAAGTAAAAGCATTATTCGAAATGCCGTTCAATGATTTGTTATTTAAAGCGGCCAGTGTGCATCGTGAAAACTTCAACCCAAATGAAGTACAAATTTCTACTTTATTATCGATTAAAACCGGTGCTTGCCCAGAAGATTGCAAATATTGCCCTCAATCTGGTCATTATAAAACAGACTTAGACCGTGAACGCTTAATGGAAGTTGAAAAAGTGGTTGAGCAAGCGCGTGTTGCCAAAGAAAAAGGCGCAACCCGTTTTTGTATGGGCGCTGCGTGGTCTGATCCGAAAGAACGTGACATGCCTTATATTTCAAAAATGGTAAAAGAGGTTAAAGAACTTGGCCTTGAAACCTGTATGACACTTGGCATGCTAGATAACGAAAAAGCCCATGCTTTAAAAGACGCGGGCCTTGATTACTACAACCATAACCTAGATACATCACCTGAGTATTACCAACAGATCATTACAACACGTACTTATCAAGACCGTTTAAACACTATCCATAACGTGCGTGATGCCGGTATGAAAGTGTGCTCTGGCGGTATAGTTGGTATGGGCGAGCAGGCAGCTGACCGTTTTGGTTTATTAATGCAATTAGCTAATTTGCCGCAACAGCCAGAAAGTGTGCCAATTAATATGTTGGTTAAAGTGAAAGGTACGCCACTTGAAGATGTCGAAGATTTAGATCATTTTGAGTTTATTCGTACTATCGCAGTTGCACGTATTATGATGCCGAAAAGCTATGTTCGTTTATCAGCGGGTCGTACGGCGATGAATGAGCAAATGCAATCTATGTGTTTCTTTGCCGGCGCTAATTCAATTTTCTACGGTGATAAACTACTGACTACAGAAAACCCAGAAGCAGACGCTGACATGATGCTGATTAAAAAATTAGGCATGAACCCAGAAACCCGTGAAGATTATTCCGATGAAGCGGTTGCAGCATCGCTTTCTTCAAAAGTTGCCGATAAAGCAACATCAGAACTATTTTACGAAGCGTAACATTTAAATGGCTTTTGAATTTATTGCCGAGCATCTTATCGAGCGCCAAGCCGATGCATTACTGAGACAGCGCCAACTTGTAGAGCAATCAAGCGGGCGCTTTATTGAAGTTGCTGGTATACAATATTTAAATTTTGCCAGTAATGACTACCTTGGCTTTGCGGATGATTTTATCGAAATACAAGCGCAGCAACTAGGTAGCCATAGCTCAGCGCTAGTGAATGGTTATAATAAACCACAGCAACAGCTTGAGCAGCGTTTGTGCGAATTATTAGGCTATGAAAGCGCTATGTTATTTAACAGCGGCTTTAGTGCTAATAGCAGCGTATTAAAAGCATTGTTTCAAGATAAAAGCGTGGCGCAATCAGCTGCAATTTTTCAAGATAAACTCAATCATGCCAGCTTAATTGATGGTGGCCTTCATTCTGCCGCTGCTATGGTGCGGTTTAATCATAACGATCTTAAGCATTTAGAATCTCGGTTACAAAAGTCAAAAGCCAAGCATAAGCTTATTGTGAGTGAAGGGGTGTTTTCGATGGATGGTGATAAGGCCCCCATTGAAGCCCTGTGTAAACTTGCTAAACAATACAATGCTTGGCTGATGATTGATGATGCCCATGGTTTTGGTGTCTTAGGTGAGCAAGGTTTAGGAAGTTGTGAGGCAATCAAGCCCGATTTATTGATTATCACCTTTGGAAAGGCACTTGCAAGTAGTGGTGCGTGCCTGCTTGCATCAGAGCAGATGGTTGATTATATGCTGCAGTTTAATCGTGAATACATTTATTCAACGGCGATGTCACCACTGATGGCAAGTTGTACTCTTGAGCGACTCGAAAAGTTATTAAAAGCGGATAAGAGACGCTCTCAGCTTTCAGAAAATATTGCTTACTTTAAAGCGCTTGCCAAAGAGCATAACTTAGCATTAATGGAATCAACAACGGCTATTCAGCCTTTGGTATTGGGCGATGCAGAACACACGCTTGCCGTTGCTAATAAGCTTAAAGATAAAGGCGTATGGTTAACCGCTATTCGACCGCCCACGGTGCTTTTTAATACGGCACGACTGAGGATCACCTTAAGTAGCGCGCATCAACCTGACGATATAAAACAGTTGGTTGATTCGCTAGTGGAGTGTTTATGAGTGTTCAACTACAAGCGCCTATAAGTGTTCAACACAGTAATAAGCTAACAACACAAACTAAGTTCTCTAAAGCGGCTGCAAATTATGCGCGTCATGCCAGTGTTCAAAAACAAGCGGCTGCACACTTATTCAAAATGATGGCAAACAAGCATCAGCAAGGTACTTGCCTTGACTTAGGTGCAGGGCCTTTAGTTAACACGGCAATGCTTAAAACACATTTTGATACTGTACTGGCAATGGACTTAAGTCATTCTATGCTAAGCACAGATCAAGACTCGCGTTGTTTAAAAGTGTGTGCTGATATGGATAACTTACCTTTACAGCAAAATTCCTTTGATTGCGTATTTAGTAATTTTGCAATGCAATGGTCTGGGGATTTAAAAGCGCTATTAAAAAGTCTTTTTTATTCTCTAAAAGTTGGCGGTAAGGTTTATTTAAGCTGTGTTGTGGATGGGTCGCTCAAAGAGATCAAACAGGCATTCGCTTGTTTAGACGAGCAAAACCATATTAATCAGTTTCATAGTGCTAGTCACATTATCGAGTATGCAAAATTGGCGGGGTTTAAACTCAATTTTGCAGCCGATAGGTGTTATATAGATACCTATAACTCACCCATAGAAGCGCTGCGTTCTATTAAAGCTATTGGCGCTACATCATTGCAAACTAAGCAAAAACGCCAAGGGTTATTAACGAGGCAGGCACTTAATCGTGTTTGTAAGGCATACCCTCTGGTTGATGGGCATGCTAGAGTGAGCTATCAAGTTGTCCTTTTAGAACTAGAAAAATAGAATTAACTCAAAAATGAAAGAATTTTTTATCACGGGTACAGACACCGATGCAGGAAAAACCCATGTCACCAGTTTATTATTAAACTTACTGGCGCAACATAAGCAGCGTGCGGTTGGTTTTAAACCCATTGCAGCAGGTGCAGAAGAAGCATTTGGGCAGCTAGTTAATGATGATGCGTTAACCTTAATGGAAAGCTCATCAATTGGGGTAAAATACAACATTGTTAACCCCTTCACCTATGAGCCACCCATTGCACCGCATATTGCAGCTGCCCAGATAGGCGACAGACTGACATTTGACAAGCTCGATGCTGCTTATTCGAATGTAAGAGCACTCAATACCGATTATATTCTTACAGAAGGTGCAGGTGGTTGGTGTTTACCTATCAACGAAACCGATTTGCTCAGTGATTGGGTTAAATCACAGCAGCTTGATGTGATTTTAGTAGTGGGTATGAAACTAGGTTGCCTTAATCATGCATTACTGACAGCTGCTCATTTTAAAGCGCTAGGTGTTAATTGTGTGGGTTGGATTGCAAATCATGTAGACCCTAACATGCGTGAGCAAGACGCCAATTTAGAAACATTAAAATCAGCATTACCTTTCCCGCTTTTAGCGATTAGTCCATATACAGACGGCACCCCTAAATTAAAAATTTACAAAACCTTACTTGAAACTTTATCTATTAACCCATAATAATTGAGTTGTTACTTTTGACATACTCTGTCACAATTGGTTGCAATTAGTTCCTTGCAACCAATTGCATAAGCCCTAAACTGAGTTGGTAGAACACCCAGATAATTTTATTAACTAACGATTTTTAACCATGTCGTTAGTTAATACAATTGGTATGTTTATTCTGAGGTTTTTATGAAGCGTGTATTTTTGTTTCTACTGACTAACTTAGCGGTAATGCTAGTGTTAGGTATTGTGTTGTCTATTGTGATGAGCGTACTGGGTATTAGCCATCGCAGTTTAGGCGGCATTTTAGTTATTTCAACCGTATTTGGTTTTGGTGGCTCGTTTATTTCGTTATTTATGTCGAAATGGATGGCAAAAAAATCAACCGGTGCACATGTGATTGAACAACCTCGTTCTGAAACAGAACAATGGTTAGTTTCGACGGTAGCAGCGCAAGCGAAAAAAGCAGGTATCGCGATGCCTGAAGTGGCTATTTACGATAGCCCTGAAATGAACGCGTTTGCGACAGGCCCAAGTAAGAACAACTCGCTGGTAGCTGTGAGCACAGGTTTATTACACAATATGAACCAAGATCAAGCGGAGGCGGTATTGGCTCATGAGGTGTCACACATTGCAAATGGTGACATGGTAACGCTTACCCTTATTCAAGGTGTAGTGAATACCTTTGTTATCTTTATGGCGAAAGTATTGGCAGGTATTGTTGATAATTTCCTAAATAGTGATGAAGAAGAGGGCGGTAGTAGCTGGACTTACTTCTTGTTCGATATGATTTTCCAAGTGCTATTTGGTGTGCTAGCGAGTGTGATTGTTGCTTACTATAGCCGTAAACGCGAATTCTCTGCGGATGCCGGTGCAGCTAAATTAGTAGGTGCAGATAAAATGCGTAGCGCCCTTGAGCGTTTAAAACAAAACCACCCATCACAACTAGAAGGTTCAATGATGGCGTTTGGTATTGCAAGCGGTAAAGGTGTTGCCGAGTTATTCTCATCGCACCCACCTCTTGATGAGCGTATTAACGCATTACGTTAATCTTAAACACGAAAAAGCCAGCTTGATGCTGGCTTTTTTTATTGTTGGTTTTTCTCGCGCTCGAGTTGTTGTGGTAATAATACCTCAACAATTTCACGGGCCGGTAAGGTATACCTAACGCCATCGAACATCACAGAAGTGTGTTCATCAATACTAGTGATCCCTGTTAAGGTCCAGCCTTCGCCGCGCTCTTTACAGTAAACTGTGGTGGTAGGTTGAATTACTTTAAATTCTTCACTCATCGAACTTAATCTAATTGCTTGAAATTGCGTTTATAGTAAGACAATAATGCTAGCTCATAAAGCAAAAAGAAGAAATTAACGTGTCAAGCCACGATGACTTAGCCTTTGACTTACGCCCCATTCGTCATAAAGATTGCCAATCGATATGGGATATTTTAAGAGATCCCCGAGTACAATCGTTTAATGATTACGGTGCTGACATAACGAAAGGTGATGTGTATGACTTTATTCAAGGCGACATAGAACGTTTTTATAATCAACAAGGCATTCGTTTAGTTATTGTTTTACGAAGTAGTGGGCAAGTTATTGGCAGTGTAGGCATATTTAACATAATTAACGGGCAGGGCATGTTGGGATTTGAATTGTCATCGCAATACTTTGGCAAAGGAATAATGCAAAAGGTACTAGATATGCTGTTTGAAAAACTAACTTCCTTTGTAACGACACCACTAAACAGTGTGGTCGCTTTAGTTGACTCAAATAACAGCGCAAGTATTAAGCTTTTAAATAAATGCGGCTTTGTACAACATGACGCTCACTGGATAAAATACGTTAGCTAATTACTATAATAGTACAATCTTGTTCTGCTAGAATTGCTACTATAAAATAGCGCCTCATTTTTAAAAAGGAGCGCTAGCAACTATGGCAAAGGCCAAAGCAATTACCAGTATTGAAAGTTACGGCATTTACAGTCATTGGGATGCAAAAGAGAAAGACCTGCCTCAAATCACCGAATTTACGACAGACGTTCCTGTACAGTTAGATATTGAATTTGGTTTTATTGTTAATATTAAAAAAGCCAAAGGACAAAAAATTAAATTTTGCGTTTACCACCCAGATATCCCCGATGAAGATGGCGAGATCATGCCACCATTTGAAGGCGAGCAGTACATTAAAACAAACGATTGGCAGTTTTACTTAGGTGATACGATATGGGCACCTGTTTGTAATAAAGTAGGTATTTGGCGCATGACTATTGAGTTAAATGGCCATATAATTGCTGATAAATCCTTTAACTTATTAAAGGAAGCCGAAGGCACTGCCACTGATTTTTGGAAGCATCGCGGCTATTAATCTTCAAACCTGAGAGGGGCTATGTATCAAGGAAGTTGTTTGTGCGGAAAAGTAAAAGTAACGATTGCTGGTGGCATAGACTCAATTATTCATTGCCATTGCTCGTTATGTCGTAAAAATTCAGGCACAGCCTACGCAACCAATGGCTTTATTCAACGAGATGGTTTTAACCTCACAGAAGGGCAACAGCATCTAAGTGCCTTTGAATTTAAACCCGGCAGAATTCGCTATTTTTGTAGCTGCTGTGGCTCACCGGTATATAGCGAGAATAAAGACGATTCAAGCCGTTTACGTATTCGCTTAGGTTTGTTAGATAGCGATTTAAACGAGCGTCCCATTAGCCATAACTTTGTAAGTTCTAAAGCAAACTGGGATACGTTTGACGCAGAAATTCCATGTTATGATGGTTTTGAACCAAGTAGAGGGAAGTAATCATTATGATAGTGAATACGCCAAAACCGCCTTATTACGCCGTGATTTTCACTAATACCTTATCTGACGATACCACTGGCTATGAAGAAATGGCGAATAGAATGGTGGAGCTCGCAGAGCAACAACCAGGGTATTTAGGCATGGAGTCTGTTCGTGATGGTTTGGGTATTACGATATCGTATTGGCAAAGCTTAGATGCCATCAAAGCCTGGAAACAAAACGTGGAGCACTTAAATGCGCAGCAGCTTGGCAAAGATAAATGGTACAGCGCGTTTACAACGCGTATTGCTAAAGTAGAACGTGATTATTCACTTTATTAGTCATTAACGTTATTAATACATATAAGAACACATCATACTATATTTATTTGCTTTAAACCTCAGCATAGCCTTGAATTAAAATAACTATAATCAAAGTAGGGCTCAATAAGCTTGGCTTTAACAATTAACCGGAACTTGTATATATACAGTTTAAGTTTCATCACTCACATAGTTAATAAAACGACCCTATTACTCGTTTTCCCTTAAATAAAAGCTAAGGCTGTTGAATTTCAATTGCACTGGTAATGAATTAGCAAGTTTGCTAAAAATAAACCAATAAGAATTCGAGCTTAAATGCGGTCGAAAAGCGCAATTTTCTTTCTATAATCATGTTTTAGCTGCTGGGGTCTGAGTGATAGTTTTAGATGAACAAAGTTGGTCATGGTTATTATTTCAAAATGAAAAAAACATGTACCTGTCAGTTGTATGCGGTAGTGTTGGTATTTTTACAGTTGAAATTGAATTAACTCAAGCTGAAATAGCTTCATTTAATGCAATTGGTCGTACTTTTATTGATGAACTGGCAAGTGGTATATCTTTTTCCCCAGACTCCTATTTACATAGGAAATCAAACTTTAGAAATGAGTTTGATTTATCTATTGCTATAGATAAATGGAGAGAATCGGCAAAATCGTAGTTACACCAAGGTTGTATATGCGTAAATAAAATAGCCGGCTTTGTACGTGCTTTACAACTTATGGTCAACTTTTTAGCCGATTTCACGGCTTTGTGTTTCACGGAGGAATCCATAAACTATATGTTATATATCCTTGGCGGTCTACCCGCAACAGGTAAGACTGAACTTTCAAAGTTTTTAGCTTCTTCCTTGGGCGCAGTTCATATTCGCATTGATACTATTGAGCAAGAATTAAAAAACTGTGGTTTTAACAAGCTACATGACGAAGGTTACAAGGTAGCTTTTGCTCTTGCGTTAGAAAATCTAAAAAGCGGCCTTTGTGTTGTAGCTGACTCAACAAATCCAGTTTTGGAATCTCGAGAAGGGTGGATAAACGTAGCAAATAAAGCTTCATCACCCTATATAGAAATTGAAGTTATCTGCTCGAATAAAGCCGAACATCGACAACGTGTAGAAAACAGGCAAACAGATATTCGGAATCTTTTACTTCCATCATGGGAAAGTGTGATTTCAAGAGATTATCATTTGTGGGAAACAGCACGTATTGTCATAGATACTGCGGGCAAAAATCCTGAGCAAAGCAAGAAAGAGTTGAGTGAGTTACTCAGTAGACACAATAAAACATAACATGAAACCTGTGTTAGTCAGTAAAAGAGCATAAATGAAATGCTTGAAATTGATGTAACCAAAATTAGTTTATTGATTGGTATTGCGACCAAAAAGCAAAACATTTGAGCAGTACATAAAATAGGGTAGGTAAAAGCCCACCTAGATGGGCTTAAGCGTTAATTACTATTTACAGAGTGTAATTAAATCCGATGGCTATACCATCATCTTCTGTTTGTGACATTTGAGCTTCTTGCTCAGCGTCATTACTCGAAAAGTCACTAAAATCTTTACGAGCTTCTATATACAAAATAGTATCTTTAGCCATAAAGTAGTGCGCGCCTATCACGGCAAATTGACGTTTAAATACATCTTGTGGGTCGGCGTTAAAGTTAGGTTGAATTACGTAATCATCACCTGCGTCAAATACGTTATAAGCAATAAAAGTACGAATGTCGTTATCAAAGCGATAGCTTAGGATAGACTCTAAACCGACAGCATCTTTTATCAAACGACCTAAATTATCTGTATCGTGGTTTTCATTTTTATTGATATTGGCAGAGGCATACCAGCCAGGTTTGTAAAAGTCACCATATGTTATACCTACACCGTAAATTAAATCGGTAACAAGCTGATCACGGCCATCTGCATAAACAATATCGAATTCACCTCTATTAAAACCGGCAGTAAGTTTTAGATTATCCGTTGCTCTATAGGTAACAGCTGCGCCATAAGTCGAGTTAAACTCAACATTTTGCGCTGCAGGATTACCTTGCTCAAATAATAATTCGCATGAACTGCGAGATATATCCGCGATGTCGCAGGTATAAAAGTCATCCGATTTCAGCTGAGCTTGCAATGCGACATGAAATTTCCCCCAAGTGTTACGATATTGCAGTACTTTATCACCACGGCCTGTTCCATTTACCGCACCATCATCTTTATTGTATGTATAGACACCTGCAGCGTTACCGTCCCACACTAAACTATAATTTGTATTGTAGACCACGTCATACCATGCACCCCATTGCTTTCCTATTGTTACTTGGCCATAGTCATCGTGTTTTAGTCCTACATAACCTAATCGATTATATAAAAACTCATCTTGAATTGATTCAAAGCGGTTATTATAAATTATGTCTGTGCTACCAACAGGGTTTACACCCCATTCAAGTAGTGCAAAAGCTTGCCAGCCATTTTTTAATTGTCGTTTAAAATCAAAGTTAATGCGCGATGCACCGTTTACAATTTCGGTTTCACCTTGAGTGTTAATTACTCTTGCATCAATAAAGCCGCCAAAAGTGACACTGTTTGTTTCATCTTTATAAATCTCAATGGCATTTGCTGTTGGGATTATCGTTAAGCCAGCGAGAAAAATGGCAGCGTGTGTTCTTTTCATAAAGTACCTTGTTTAATTGTTGTCCCTAATAGGTCTAAATTAACTAAAAGAATGAGAATATCAAAGCTAAAATATATGAAAAAGTGAAAAAAAATCATGAAAGTCCCCCTTTGTGAGGAAAATTTATTCATTTTAGGTTCACTATGTTGAATTATCAATGGCTTACTCTAGTTAAAAAATAGACACTTTCTGACTCAACGTTCTGAGCATTAGTTTGGTATTAGGGATTTCAGCACTTAACCCATAAATAAGGGTCATAAAGTAACAGTCCAACAAGATAGCGGCTTTTACTTTATTAAACTGTGGTTGTTCAGAAAACACTAAAGTTTGAATTAACTCCATATGTCGTTGTTGAAATGTTTTAGAAAATAAACGTTCACTAAATAGCACTTTATAAAATTGATGATGTAAGCAATAAAATTGGTAAAAGTATTGTGCGTAATGATTGATCTTCAATCGGGGAGGGCGATGAATATCGGTTTCTTTAGCGCGCTCTAATACATCATTAAACCTCAATTCAAGGCATGCCTCTAAAATCGCGATCTTACTCTCAAAATGTTTAAACAAAGTACCGACAGCAATACCACAAGCAGAAGATATTTGACGTGTAGACGTATCATTAAATCCATGCTCTGCGAAAAGCTGCCATGCAGTATTTAGAATATGTTGATGTGTCTTATTATGATTGCCCATAGCTATTATATTGTTTTATTTAAAGTAATTGTAAAGTGAGCGCGTTCACTTATAAAAGTGAGCATGTTCACTAAAGATAGACCTAGTTAATTAAGTTGTAAAATGACTAGGTTGTTTTAAACAATCTTTCATAGCGTGCTAAGCGGCTTTAGTTTAAAATTGCACACAGTTTCGTTTTACTTTTTTACCCGCTGGAGGGTACCGCTATCATTAGTACAGCTAATATCACCATGCAATTTGGTGCTAAACCTTTATTCGAAAATATCTCAGCAAAATTTGGCGATGGTAACCGTTACGGTTTAATCGGTGCGAATGGCTGTGGTAAATCAACCTTCATGAAAATCCTAAGTGGTGAACTAGAGCCATCTTCAGGCAATGTCAGCACAGATCCAAACGAGCGTATTGCTAAACTAAACCAAGACCAGTTTGCTTACGAAGAGTTTTCTGTAATCGACACAGTGATCATGGGTCATAAAGAGCTGTGGGAAGTAAAAAAAGAACGTGACCGTATTTACAGCTTACCTGAGATGAGCGAAGAAGACGGCATGCGTGTAGCAGACCTTGAAACTGAGTTTGCCGAAATGGATGGTTACTCAGCAGAAGCAAAAGCAGGTGAGTTACTGATTGGTGTAGGTATTGGCACTGAGCAACACTACGGCCCTATGTCTGAAATCGCACCGGGTTTTAAACTGCGTGTGTTACTTGCACAAGTGCTGTTTTCTGATCCAGACATCATGCTACTCGATGAGCCTACCAATAACTTGGACATCTACACTATTAAGTGGTTAGAAGACGTGTTAAACCAGCGCGACTGCACCATGATCATCATTTCGCACGACCGTCACTTCTTAAACTCAGTCTGTACACACATGGCTGACATCGATTACGGCGAGCTTCGTATTTACCCTGGTAACTATGATGAGTACATGTTTGCCGCAACACAGGCTCGTGAGCGTCTACTTAGCGAAAACGCGAAGAAGAAAAGCCAAATTGCTGAGCTTCAACAGTTCGTATCGCGCTTTTCTGCAAACGCTTCAAAAGCAAAGCAAGCGACATCACGTGCTAAACAAATTGATAAAATTCAGCTTGAAGAAGTTAAAGCATCTTCGCGTCAAAGCCCATTTATTCGCTTTGAGCAAGAAAAGCAACTATTCCGTAATGCCTTAGAGCTAACAAACTTAGCGCAAGGTTTTGATAACATGCTTTTCAGTGGCCTTGAAGGCTTAGTTGAAGTAGGTGAGCGTATTGCGATTATCGGTGAGAACGGTGTTGGTAAAACAACACTGTTAAATACCCTTGCTGGTCGTTTAGCCCCAAAACAAGGTGAATTTAAATGGTCAGATAACGCTAATATTGGGTATTACGCGCAAGACCACGCAGATGAGTTCGAACAAGACATGAACTTATTTCAGTGGATGGAACAATGGCAACAAGAAGGTGACGACGAGCAAGTTGTTCGTAGTTTCTTAGGTCGTATGCTGTTTTCACAAAACGACATTAAAAAGTCAGTAAAAGTTATTTCAGGTGGTGAGCAAGGCCGTATGTTGTTTGGCAAAATTATGATGCATAAACCAAACATCTTATTAATGGATGAACCAACCAACCACATGGATATGGAATCTATCGAAGCGCTTAACTTAGCACTTGAAGCATACGAAGGGACTTTGTTGTTCGTATCACACGATAGACAATTTGTATCATCACTTGCTAACCGTATTTGGGAAATCAAAGACGGCAAAATTATCGACTTTAAAGGTACATACACTGAGTACCTAGCAAGCAAAGAAGCATAATGTGCTTATGAGTGATTAAAAGCCATGCATGTCATGGCTTTTTTGTGCTTCTAGAGTCGCATCTTGAGGTGGTTTGGGTATATAATACCCGCCACAAAATAAGGACAAAAGTCCGCTTTTTAGAAAACAATTTAACTGAGGTGTATTTATGACAGTTGGCATTATTATGGGTTCCAAATCAGACTGGCCAACGATGGAACATGCGGCATTAATGCTAGAAAAATTTGGCATTGAATACGAAACTAAAGTTGTTTCTGCTCACCGTACCCCTCAATTACTTGCTGACTATGCAAGCTCGGCTGCTGAGCGCGGCATTAAAATTATTATTGCGGGTGCCGGTGGTGCTGCGCACTTACCTGGTATGGCTGCGGCATTTACATCACTACCAGTTTTAGGTGTACCCGTTAAATCAAAAACACTTAATGGTGTAGATTCATTATTATCTATCTGCCAAATGCCTAAAGGTGTTGCGGTAGGTACACTGGCTATCGGCGAAGCAGGCGCTGCAAATGCTGGACTTTTAGCAGCACAAATTTTAGGTTGTCAACAGCCTGAAATCTTCGCAAAAGTTGAAGCTTTCCGTAAAGAACAAACAGACACTATCTTAGCTAACCCTAATCCCGCAGAGTAATATGAATATTTTAATTTTAGGTGCAGGTCAGTTAGCTCGCATGATGAGCTTAGCGGGTGCACCGCTTGATTTAAATGTTGTTGCCTACGATGTGGGTAGTGAAAAAATCATTCACCCGTTAACCGGTGAAGTTCACAACAGCACATTACAACAAGCTATTGATAACGCAGACGCCATCACAGCAGAATTTGAACACATTCCTGATGATGTACTAACGCTATGCTGTCAAAGCAATAAGTTTTACCCAGGTAAAGCAGCGATTAAAACCGGTGGCGACCGCGCACTTGAAAAAGCATTACTTGATAAAACAAATGTTGAATGTGCGCCTTACCAATTAATTACAGAAAAAGCGCACCTTATTGCTGCTGTAGAGCGTTTAGGCAAGCCGCTTGTGATCAAAACTTGCCAAGCGGGTTACGATGGTAAAGGGCAGTGGCGCTTAAAGTCTGATGATCAAATTGACCAAATCTGGTCAGAAATGGCAGATTTCATCGCATCAGGCACCGAAACTGCACCGCACTCTATTATCGCTGAAAAGATGATTCCGTTTGACCGTGAAGTATCTATCATTGGCGCACGCGACAAAGCGGGTAACACAGTTATTTATCCACTGACTGAAAACCAACACACTAACGGTGTACTAACACTTTCAGTGGCGGGTAAAGAAAAAGCAGCAATTCAAGAACAAGCTGAGGTTGCGTTTAACAAGCTAGCGCAAGAGCTTGATTATGTGGGTGTACTGGCAATCGAATTTTTTGATGTGCAAGGCACGTTATTAGTTAACGAAATTGCACCACGTGTTCATAACTCTGGTCACTGGACACAGCAGGGTACGCATTGCTCACAGTTCGAAAATCATATGCGTGCAGTTGCTGGTTTACCATTAGGTAGTACAGAGTTACTTCGTCCTACAGCTATGATCAACGTACTAGGCCAGCCTTCTATTCCACACACAGTACTTGCAACGCCTGACGTTACAAGTCACTGGTATGGTAAAACGGCTAAACCTGGTCGTAAGATGGGGCATATTAATGTCTCAGCCGATAATCTTCATCAACTGGGTGAGCGTTTAGCGGCACTTGCTGAAGTGCTGCCCGAGCACGATTACCCAGGCGTAGCTGCTACCAGCACCCAACTTATTTTAAACTGATCAGTTTAAATTCTAAGGAGCCGAGTTCATCTCGGCTTTTTAATATCCTAATAGAATAGTACCTCTTGTCTCAAAGCACTTGCGTCAGGTTTTTCTTGCTATAGACTAATATTTTTATATTAATATTAGCTTGTTATGTTACATCCTCGATTTAGAACAGTCGTATTTGCGTTTTTTATGGCGCTGTTTATGTCTGGATTTATGTCATTAGTGATCAGTATTTTTAATGTTGGTTTAATCGATAGCATTGCAACCATTTGGCTTAAAGCATGGGCTTTTGCTTTTTGTGTGGCATTTCCTACCGTTATTTTTGTCGCACCTGTAGTACATAAGTTAACCAATAGATTGATCAGAGCGCCATTGTGATAGCCGAACGCCCAAAACAAGTACTATTTATTACGTTATTTTTAGCATCTGCTTTGCCATTTGTTGGCTCAGCTACGGCACTTGTTGTCGGTGCTTTGTTTGCCATGCTATTAGGTAATCCATTTGCAGCGCAGTCACAAAAAATGAGTAAATGGATGCTAAAGTTGGCGGTAATTGGCTTAGGCTTTGCTGTTGATTTTAGCCAAGTAATAGAAGTAGGGCGTAGCTCTATTGTGCTTACAATCGTTAGTATTACCGCGATTATTGGGCTTGGCGAAATTCTATCGCAGTTATTTAAGTTAAATAAAAATACTGGCGTACTCATCTCATTTGGTACTGCTATTTGTGGTGGTAGCGCCATTGCAGCAATGGCGCCTGTAATTAAGGCCAAAGATCACGAAGTGGCGATATCATTAGCCGTGGTGTTTTTATTAAATGCCCTTGGTTTAGTGTTATTTCCGATGATTGGTCATTATTTTGGCCTGACTGAGCATCAGTTTGGGGTTTGGGCGGCACTTGCGATTCACGATACCAGTAGTGTAGTGGGGGCTTCCGCGGCTTATGGCGCATCTGCGCTTGCCATTGCAACAACCATTAAGCTCACCAGAGCGATGTGGATCATACCGTATACGAGTATCGCAGGTGTATTTTGGAAGTCTGATGAAAAAGCCAGTATCCCCTTGTTTATTATAGGCTTCTTGGCTGCTGCGCTGATTAATTCAAGTTTTCCAGAGTTTCAAACACTGTGGCACGCCCTTAACATAGGTGCTAAGCAAGTTTTGGTAATGACCTTATTTTTAATCGGCAGTGGCTTATCAATTTCAGTTTTAAAACAAGCGGGCATTAAACCTTTTATCATGGCGATGATCTTATGGATCATTGTCAGCAGTATTATTTTACTACTAATAGTAGACGGATTTATTTCATGAAAAATTCCTTATTAAGTTCTTCAATAGCACTTGCTACAGGCTTGTTTGCTAATAATTTAGCGGCTGCAGATCTGCGTGTTGCCACTTTCAACGTGAGCATGGACGCCACAAATTATGCTAAAAAAGGTGAGGCGGTCGATAAAGATGCTTTAAGCAAAGCATTAGCGAGTAACCACCAGCAAATTCGCAACATAGCAGAAATTATTCAACGTGTAAGACCAGATGTAATTCTACTGAACGAGTTTGATTATATTGATGCTGAAAAAGGCATTAACGTTTTTCGCAAAAACTATCTGCAAGTACCGCAAAATAAGCAGGTTGCAATTGACTATCCATATTATTTTATTGCACCAGTCAATACGGGTTTAGCTACTGAATTTGATCTAGATAACGATGGTGTAAAGGGGCATTACAAAGGCGACGCGCAGGGCTTTGGCTTCTTTGAAGGGCATTATGCGATGGCAGTACTGTCACGCTACCCAATTGATTTAGATAAAGCACGTACTTTACAAACATTCAAATATAAAGACATGCCAAATGCGCAAATGCCCATCGACCCTAAAACAGGTAAAAACTGGTATTCTGCTGAGGAATGGCAAGCAATCCACCTAAGCTCTAAATCATTTTGGGATTTACCGATTGATGTAAAAGGAAAAACGGTTCATCTACTAGCTTCACATCCAACACCGCCAGTTTTTGATGGTGATGAAGACCGTAACGGTAAGCGTAATCACGATGAAGTGCGCCTAATTGCTGATTACATCAATAATGCGAACTACATTTATGATGACAAAGGCCAAAAAGGGGGCTTAAAAGCGAAAAGTCGCTTTGTGATTGTTGGGGATTTAAATGCGGCACCTGAAGGTGGTAAAGCTCGTCCTGAAACAACAGACCAAATTTTGAAAAACCCTCTAGTGAATACCTCATTTACCCCTTCTAGCCAAGGGGCTAAACAGTCCTATAAAGAAGAATATGCAAAAAATTACACGGCCTATTGGCAAGCCCGTGCTGATTACGTACTCCCTTCTAATTACGGTATTGAGATCAACGACGGCGGGGTATTTTGGCCAGTAAAAAGCTCAGAATTATACCGTTTGATTAAAGATCGTAATGCCTCATCTGATCATCGTATGGTATGGCTTGATATTAGCTTGAAATAAGCTGTTATTAAACGGAAAAGTTTGGCTGTTTATCCTATAAAAATTGCTATTTCATCAGTGCTTCTGCTTAAATAAGGCGAATTATAATAACCCCGTAAGAAGCACTATGAAATTCAAAACCACTGCTAATAAAACGTTAGTGGCTCTCGCAGTCGCATCTAGCTTTATGCTAGCTGGTTGTCAATCAACCGCCTCAACACCTTCTGAAGAACAAGTAAACAATGTAGCCCCTGTTGTTGTTACCCCTGCTGACACAGGCTCAGCTGAAATCACGTTAGAGCAAGCAATGGCTCACCCTGATTGGTTAGGCCGTCAGCCAGAACGTGCTTTCTGGAATGGTGATTCTAACAGCATTGTTTATGCACAAAAGCAACAGGGTAGTGAGTTACGCGATTTATATGTGCAAGCGGTTAATAGTCAATCTGCATCACAATTAGCGTTAAACAAATTACACACCGTAGGTGCAAAAAACGCAGTTTACTCGGCTGATAAAAAGCAACAGGCTTATGCATTTGAAGGTAATATCTTTGTTAAAAACCTAAGCACTGGTCAAATTACACAAATTACACACGACAGCGCACAGCAATCAAAGCCGCAGTTTTTAACGGATGGCAGCCTTGCGTATCGCCAAGGTAATGCATTTTATAAAGTTGATTTGGCAACAGGTCGTCAAGTTGAGTTAGTTAACTTACACCTAGACGATGCACCTAAAGGTGTGCAAGAGCCAGACACGTATATTGCAAAAGAGCAGCACAAACTAATTGATTACATTGCGCTGACTCACAAAAACAAAAAAGATCGTGAAGCGCGTAAAGAGCAAATTAATGAGCAAAACGACAGTATTGCTAATTCACAGTTCTATTTAGGTAAAGATAAACGTTTGGCAGACGTGCAGCTTTCACCAAATGGTCAAGCTCTCGTTGCAGTTACCACTGAAAACCGCTCATGGCGCGATGAAGGCGATATCATGCCTAATTACATTGCCGATGATGCGCGCGTAAAAGCTGAAAAAGTACGTCGTCGCGTTGCGGATGAAAAACCAATCAGCTCAGATGTTATTTACATCGACCTTAAATCAGGCGAGCAAACAACCCTTGCATTCGATACCTTACCTGGTTTTGATGAAGACGTTCTTGCAGCTGTTAAGAAAGAAAACTACGCTCGTGATGGCAAAACTTACAAGTCTGAAAAAGCGCCGCGTGCTATCAACCTAATGATGGATTGGGGTTGGGAACAAAGTGCAATCCAATGGAACACAGATGGTTCACACGTGGCTCTTATGCTTGAAGCATGGGACAACAAAGACCGTTGGCTAGCGACTGTTGATACACAAAACAACAAACTTGTTTCACAGCACCGTTTACATGACGATGCGTGGGTTAACTATGCATACAACGATTTTGGTTGGTTGAACAACTCTGATACGCTTTACTATCTATCTGAAGAGTCTGGTTACAGCCATATTTACAAAAAGCCACTTAACGGTAAAGCAACGCAGCTTACTAAAGGCCAATTTGTTGTTTCTAACTTAACGTTAACGGCTGATAACTCAGCAATTTACTACAAAGCTAACGTTGAGCACCCAGGTCTTTACGAAATCTATCGTGTAAACCCTGCAAACGGTGAGTCTGAGCAAGTCACTAACCTTGATGGCATGACCGACTACCAGTTAAGTCCAGATGAAAGCAAACTATTGCTAACCCACTCTAAGATTATGTCGCCACCTGAGCTTTACGTTGCTGATGCAAAAGCAAATACCCAAGCAACTCAGTTAACGCACACGGTATCTGATGAGTTTTTAGCGAAGAAGTTAATTGCACCTAAGATTGTTGCTGTGCCTTCAAGCCACACTGATCAGCCAATTTACGCAAAAGTATATTATCCAGCTGATTATAAAGAAGGCGAGACAGGCAAAACCCGTAAAGCGGTTATCTTTAACCATGGTGCAGGTTACTTACAAAACTCACACATGGGTTGGTCTGGTTACTTCCGCGAGTTTATGTTCCACTCACTATTGGCTTCAGAAGGCTACGTAGTCATGGATATGGACTACCGTGCCTCTAAAGGTTATGGCCGTGATTGGCGTACAGCAATTTATCGCCAAATGGGTACGCCAGAAATTCAAGATTTAGCAGACGGCGTAAGCTGGATGGCAGACAACGCTAACGTCGATACAAAAGCGGTAGGCACTTATGGTGGTTCATACGGTGGTTTCATGACGTTTATGGCGCTATTTACACAACCTGATCTATTCCAAGCAGGTGCAGCGCTTCGTCCAGTAACTGATTGGGCTCACTACAATGGTCCTTACACGTCGAACATCTTAAATCACCCAGATGTTGACCCAATTGCGTATGAGAAGAGTTCACCAATTTATTTTGCGGAAGGTTTGAAAAATCGCTTATTAATCAACGCACCTATGGTTGATGACAACGTATTCTTCCAAGACTCTGTGCGCCTAGTGCAACGTTTAATTGAGCTTGAAAAAGAAAACTTTGAAACAGCTATTTTCCCAGTTGAACCGCATGGCTTTGTACAGCCATCAAGCTGGTTAGATGAATACCGTCGTATTTATAAGTTGTTCAAAGAAACGCTTTAGTTTTTGGACTTATACAAAACAGCCACTTATTAGTGGCTGTTTTTATATGTAGACTTTAAAACATTTATAAATACTGGCAAAGCCAGTACTGTGCCACCAAGTGCACCAATAAGATGGGCATCTATAGCCACATTTGATGCAATTAATTGGCTTACTGAATCACTAGGGCCTGCAATTTGCTCCCAAATAACTTTCGCCCATGTGCCTACGAACAACAACCAGCCTGAAAAGAGGCCTGCTTGTACGTCTTTTATCGAGCCCCAAATTATTACACCATGCAGTAATGCACTAAGTCCCGTATAAATATAAATATCAGGGCAAAATAACCACACCCCTAATCCACACCAAAGTGCAAGAACAGCGATGTTAAAAGCGTATCTAAATGGTGATGTATGCTCAGCATGTAATGCCCATATTAAAAAAATACCAGCGCAATTTAAGAAAAGATGAGGCCAATTTGCATGAACGAATTGACTCGTGAAAATCCGCCAATATTCACCATTTGTAACTAACAACCGGTTAAATTCTAAATAATCATTAAGATTAAATGCCGCAAAAAAAGTGCTTAGTAAGATTAAACATAAAGGAGGAAGTACATATAGTGGTTTCAGGGGCAGGTTGATCATGTTATTTTTATGGCTTAGAGATTTTTTGCATATTGTGCACGTTTCACACCAAGATGCCAATTAAACAACCGGGATTTAGTTTTTTATGTTTTTTAAAACCAAAGCACTTATCGTGCTCTCTTCTTCATTACTGTATTGTTCAACACTTTTAGCTGCACCGGCAAAAATTGAAACAAGAGAACCAGAAGCGGCAACGGGATTTGCTGATAAGCAGGTCGTTGAAGGCGATAAATATATGGTCGCAGCAGCCAATCCTTATGCTGTAAAAGCAGGGCAAAAAATGCTTGAACAAGGCGGTACAGCAGTTGATGCAGCAATTGCCACTCAACTCGTTCTTACATTGGTTGAACCACAATCATCAGGCATAGGTGGTGGCACCTTTATGATGTACTTTGATAACAAGTCAAAGAGTTTAACAAGTTTTGATGGCCGTGAAACTGCGCCTAGTAATGCGGATGAAACACTGTTTTTAGATGAGCACGGTAAAGCGGTAAAATGGATTGAAGCGGTGGTTGGTGGTCGCTCAGTGGGTGTTCCGGGTATTTTACATGCCTTTGCATCAGCTCATAAACGCTACGGTAAGCTTTCTTGGCAAACGCTATTCCAACCTGCAATTGCGCTTGCAGAACAAGGATTTGTTGTGTCACCTCGCCTGCACAAGTTACTAGCTAAAGAACTAAACCCTGGTGTTACAAAGTTGCCCGTTATTCGTGATTACTTTTTTCCAGACGGAAAGCCGCTCGCTATTGGCACTGTTAAGAAAAACCCTGAGCTTGCAGCACTTTATAAAGAAATAGCAAAACGCGGTATTGATGCTTTTTACAAAGGCGAAAATGCACAACAACTTGTTCATGCAGTGCAAAATTCAATTGTAGCGCCAGGCACACTTCGCGTAGAGGATTTAGCAAGCTATCAAAGCAAAGAGCGTGCACCTGTGTGTGTTGATTATCATCAATATGAAGTGTGTTCAATGGCTCCACCAAGCAGTGGGGGAGTTGCTGTGTTACAAATTCTAGCCTTGCTTGAGCACAAAGAAATGGCAAAGCTTGAACCTAACTCAGTACAAGCGCTTCATTATTTTACTCAAGCATCGCGTTTAGCTTTTGCCGACAGAAATGTATACATGGGTGACCCTGATTTTATGGCAATCCCTACCGAAGGCTTGTTAAACAAAGAGTACATTACCAGTCGCGCTAAACTTATTTCAGAGAAAGATGTTCATGCCGAAGCAGGCACGCCACCTAACTCACTTGCTTATGCACAAGATGATGCGTATGAATTGCCATCAACGAGTCATGTATCTATTGTTGATAGTGAAGGCAATGCAGTTTCGATGACCAGTTCAATTGAGATGGCGTTTGGTTCAACAGTTATGGTGAACGGGTATATTTTAAACAATCAATTGACTGATTTTGCTTTATCGCCAACAAAAGATGGTAAACCTTTAGCAAATCGTGTTGAAGCAGGTAAACGCCCGCGTAGCTCAATGTCGCCAGTCATGGTGTTTAACAAAGACGGTAGCTTGCGCTTAGTGGTTGGTTCACCCGGTGGTAGTCGTATCATTGATTATGTAGCGCAAGTGGTTGTCGGTGTTCTCGATTGGAATTTAGACGCGCAAGAGGCGATCAACTTACCACGCATTACAAACCGAAATAATTATACCAGCCTTGAAAAAGGCACCGAGCTTGCAAATCATAAAGCTGAATTTGTTAACCGTGGACACAATGTTCGCATCTTAGATTTAAACTCTGGTTTACATGCTGTTGAACTAAAAGAGGGTAAACTTTACGGCGCTGCTGATCCGCGTCGTGAAGGTATTGCTTTAAGTGATAAAATCCATTAAAAACGTGCTCAGCAGCCTTAAAGCTGCTGAGTTTTCATGTATACTAAAGAGTATGCAGTTTAGAGCATAAAATTCATTTTCTTCAATGGTCTGACAAGGTGGATTGTCATTGCAATTTCACCTTCTACAGTAATAATGTCAGGTCATAATTATGACGCATCAAAGCTTGGAAATATGACTACAAATACCGATCCAAATTATCTATATATTCCTTATTCAGGCCCTGGCCTTATTGAAACGCCGCTATTAAACAAAGGCAGCGCTTTTTCACAAAAAGAAAGAGAAAGTTTCAACCTAGCTGGCTTATTACCTCCTCGTTACGAGACTATCGAAGAGCAGGTTGAGCGTTGTTATCAGCAATATTCAAGCTTTAGCGACAACCTAAATAAGCACATTTACTTACGCGCAATTCAAGATAACAACGAAACCTTATACTACCGCTTAGTGCGTGATCATCTCGAAGAAATGATGCCTATCATTTACACACCAACAGTAGGTGATGCGTGCGAAAAATTCTCGGATATTTACCGCAGTGCCCGTGGTTTATTTATTTCGTATGAAGATCGTTTTCAAATTGATGATATCTTACGTAATGCTACAAAAGGTAAAGTTAAAGTTATCGTTGTAACGGACGGTGAGCGTATTCTTGGTTTAGGTGACCAAGGTATTGGTGGCATGGGTATTCCAATCGGTAAATTATCACTTTACACAGCGTGTGGTGGTATCAGCCCTGCTTATACATTACCTGTAATGCTTGATGTTGGTACGAATAACGAAAAACTGCTAAATGACCCAATGTACATGGGCGCACGTCACAAGCGTATCTCACAAGACGAGTATGATGAATTCTTAGAATTATTTATTAAAGCTGTTAAACGTCGCTGGCCTAGTGTGCTGTTGCAGTTTGAAGATTTTGCACAACCGAACGCAATGCCTTTACTGAAACGTTACCGTAACGACATTTGTAGCTTTAATGATGATATCCAAGGAACAGCAGCTGTGACTGTAGGTTCATTACTTGCTGCATGTCGTGTAAAAGGTGCAAAGCTTTCTGAGCAAAAAGTAGTGTTTGTTGGCGCAGGTTCTGCGGGTTGTGGTATCGCTGAGCAAATTATCAGTACTATGGTTGCTGAAGGCATTAGCGATGAGCAAGCTCGTTCTCAAATCTTCATGGTTGACCGTTTTGGTCTTCTTACTGAAGGTATGGAAGGTTTACGTGATTTCCAAGATGCACTAGCCCAACCGAAAGCACATTTAAGCGAGTGGACTTACAGTGGTGAGTACGCATCACTTCTTGATGTAATGCACTGTGCACAACCAGACATCTTAATCGGTGTATCTGGTCAACCTGGACTATTTACAGAGCAAGTTATCCGTGCAATGCATGCATCTTGTGCACAGCCAATTATTTTCCCATTGAGTAATCCTTCGAAGCAAGTTGAAGCACTTCCTGCAGATGTAATCGAGTGGACAGACGGCCAAGCAATTGTTGCTTCAGGTAGCCCATTTGATCCTGTTAATTACAATGGCCAAGTATTTCCAATTCCTCAATGTAACAACAGCTACATCTTCCCAGGTATTGGCTTAGGCGTTATTGCAGCTAAAGCAACCCGTATTACAGATGCAATGTTAATTGTCTCGAGTGAAACGTTAGCAGAGTCTTCGCCTCGCGCTAATACCGGTAAGGGTAGTTTGTTACCTGCCTTAACTGAGATTCAGGCTTTAAGTAAACGTATTGCGTTTGCTGTCGCTAAAAAAGCGATGGAAGAGGGCGTTGCATTAGAATTAAGTGATGAAGCTCTATGGGCTGCAATCGAAAAGAATTACTGGTTACCTGAATACCGTAACTACAAACGTCGTAGTATTTAATTATTTATTTCTATTTAGAAAAAACAGGCTTTTTAGCCTGTTTTTTTATCGTTATTAAAAAATTTGCGCAATCGCCTTGTTCATATTGAATTAACCCTTTAAGGTGATAATGAACGGAGTTTAAAGTTAAGGAACATGAATTATGCGTAAGTTCGTTTTTGCCACAATTGCCAGTGCAATCAGTTTAAATGTATTTGCTCAATCAGCACCTGATTCACCTCATATCTACATTCAAGGCCAAGCAACCGTTACCGCTATTCCTGATAACGTCAAGCTGACAGTGGCTATCGTCGAAGTTGATAAAGACCTAATAGCAGCAAAAAATAAAGCTGACACCACTATGGCTAAAGCGATAAAGTTAGCCAAAAGCCAAGGTGTAGATGAAAAAGGTATTTATGCTTCTAATATCTCGATTGATAGACAAACCGAATACAACAGGGAAACAGGTAAACAAAATTTTGTAGGTTACCGTGTAACGCGAAGCTTATCTCTGACCCTAGAAGACTTAAAGAAATACCCAATATTATTACAGCAACTTGTTGATTCAGGTATTAATGAAATAAATCAAACTCAATTTGTTTCTAGCCGCTATGATGAGCTGCACAAACAAGCACAAAAGCTCGCGATAAAAGATGCCAAAGCAGCAGCAAAAGAGCTTGCAAGTGATTATGGTGTAGAGCTAAAAGGTTTATATACGGCTTCGAATAGTCCTCTAAAGACCGATGTACAACCGTATATGCGTGCTGAAAAAATGATGGTTGCCGCAGATGCATCAGGTAACTACGTGCCTGATGCCTATCAAAGTGGTGAAATCACCATCACGGCCAGTAGTTACGCTGTTTACCTTATCGAAAATTAATCTTCTGAATTGGTGGTAAATTTTGCCACCAATTTTTCCCCTTTGTCTTCAGATATTCTCGCAATTGCTTTTAGCATGTTGGTAATTTGCTTTCTGTCGTAATCATTACTTGTATTACGGTCTATATCCTCTACTATCGCTTCTAAATAAATGAACAGGCTCTCTGTGGCTTCACTGTTTTCAGAGGATCTGAATAGAATATTTTTAAACGCTTCGAGTACATTAACCATTACATAAGCATCACCCTTGGCGTAATTGCGTATAGGGGTAAAGTTATCGTGCAATAGCTCGTCAAAAGATGTTTCGTGCAGATATAAATACGGCTTATCACCCTCAGCATGCTTCAGCGAGTAGTTCACATCGCTAATATTGAGCCTTTTAATGAGTAGAATACTCAACATATCGATCGCTTTTACTGCCGTACCAGGATCATTAATGCCTGGGCTCATTGCTTTTACTGCGATTTCAGAAATTTGCGTCATACCATAGCGGTAATGGTCACGAATGTATTCTTCGATATAAAAAATAAAACAAGCAAGCAGCTCTTCTACAAGTTCAGGTTTATCTGATAAATCCGTATCACACTTTAAAAAGGGATAACCTTTAACCGTAAAAAAACCTTGTTTAACCGAGATATAAATTCTGATGTTATGTTTCTTACACAAAGCACATAATTTATCACTGTGTGCACCTTTAAAGTAACCTTCTGTTTTACTTTTAATGCTATGCCAATCATCAAAGCGAGGAAAGTCGTTAACAGGGTTCTCCTCCTGCATTGAAATAATACTCTTTAGCTCCGCTTTGGTATTCTTGAATAAATCGTTGAGAACATTATCCACTTGAATTGCTCTAGAAATTGAGTGAATAAAGTAAACAAAAAAGCCCAATGAAATAAGGCCAAAAATTAATGAAAACAAGATGCCCAGAGAAGGGATCCCCGTATCTCCATCCCCAATAGTACGGATATTAATAAGCATAATAATGGTGTAAATAATGCTACCTAAATAAAAACCCAGTACAAGTTGATGTGATTTACGAGTAATGAGGCCAGGAAGTACTCTGGGAGACAGGCTGGCACTGGCACTATTTAATACAACCATTACCATCGAAAAGCTAAACACAGTGAGTGAAATAATACTGCCTGCTAGTGTGCTTAAGATGGTTCTGGCGTTTTCTTCACTGTCGACCAGTAACACACCAATGAGCTCTTTAAATTCCATCGATAAAGACGAATACTCAATTGCCGTTGTCACTAAAGCAAAAACTAAAAACATCACCGAGAGCATAGATGGGTAAAACCCTATACTGCTTATCATTTCTCGGTAGTTATCAGCTAATTTTCTTGGCGTAAACATGCACTTCCTTAAGAACAGTTAGACTTTCGATATGATCAAGTCATAATAGTTGAGAATATACAAACAGCCTAGCAATAAACTTGGCTAAGCGTCTAATGTTAAATAAAAATTTGGAAAAAATGTGATTGTTTCAATATTTGCAGCCGTTTTGGCAATAATGTACATCCAGTTAAGTTTTAGGGTAATTAACCTACGCAAAAAAAAGAAAATCTCGTTGGGAGACGGCGGAGACAGCACATTAAATGCTGCAATTCGCACCCATGGAAATTTTATCGAATACGTGCCTTTTTCGTTGATTCTGCTATTTTTAGTAGAGTATCAAGGTCTTTCAAGCCATTACTGCTATGTTTTAGGTTTAATGTTAGTCGTCGGACGCATTTGCCACAGTTACGCACTAGCAGAAAATCAATTGAAATTCCGTGTTATTGGAATGGGGCTTACCTTTTTAACTATGATACTAAGCGCAGTTTTATTATTAATCACGCGAGTTATTTAGCTTATGCAAACGTCTGTTTTTACACTTGCCTTTCTTTTATGTTGTCAAAGCGCGCTTGCAAGTGTAGAAATGGACAACTCAACATCAAGTATAACTTCAGATAATCAAACGCTCCGTGTGGTGTACCCTAAGACCATGCCAAATTTAGATGAAGAGGTGCTTTATCCGCTCATTTTACTTCGCTCTGCTTTAGAACATAGTGGTGTAAAGTTCATACTAACTCCTTCTAAACACCTTCTAGGCCAAAGCCGTGTACTAAGACAAATAGAAGTTGGTGGAGAGATCAACGTCAACTGGACCATGACAACGATTGAGCGAGAGCAACGATTATTCCCATTAAGAGTGCCTTTGTTCAAAGGTTTATACGGATGGCGTTTACTTTTAACAACCCAATCGCAATTAAAGCAGCTAGAGCAACTGCACACGTTAGATGATTTAAAGACGGTTTACTTCGTTCAAGGGCAAGACTGGCCCGATACAAAAATACTTCGAGACAACGGACTCGTTGTATTTACCTCTTTAGATTATACGTCACTTTTTAACATGCTAAATAAAGGGCGAGGGCAGTTGTTTCCTCGTTCAATTCTGGAAGTTGATATAGAAAAAGCAATATTTGAAAATGACATGGAACTTGAAGTGTTACCACAACTCATGCTGAAATACCCAAGCCCAATATATTTCTTTTTTAATAAGAACAACACTAAAATTGCTGATGCAGTCACTAAGGGTATTAATATCATGCGTGAAAATGGCGAATTTGATCGCCTTTTTTATAAATATAATGGCGCAGCAATCAATAATGCCAGCATACACACTAAGACTATTATAGAATTAGAAAATAAAGATTTACCTCCATTAACCCCTGTAAGCGATGCTTCTTTGTGGTTAACCATACAGACTGTGAATGAAAAATAAGATATTTATAATCGGTTTGCCGCGCACAGGCACAACCAGCATATGCCATAGCTTTTTAGAGCTAGGATATAAAACAGCACACACGGCTTATACCCAACAATCAATCCACAACGCAGAAGTTATTGCCGATACCCCAGTGTTCAATGAATATAAACTACTCGACAAGCACTTCGATAATTGTAGATTTATTAATTTAGAGCGCGAGCTAACTAAATGGCTGCCATCTATAAGGCAACTGCTTACACGCATGCACACCAACTTAATGCGAGAAGATGGTGGCTTTAATACTCACCTTAAACGTTGTTACTTAGATACTTTTGGCTGTTTTAATTTGTCCGATATTGAATCTGACGAATACCTAACCCAGTGTTATAACCGCCACCAAAATCAAGTTTCTGAGTATTTTAGAGGGCGAGAGCACCAGCTCTTGTCTTTGAGTGTTGCTGATGAGCAAAGTCCTAAACTACTTCAAAACTTTCTTCAAACAGAGCAAACTATCACCTTTAAACCACTGAATATAGCGGGCAAAGTAACAGCTTGGAATGACATAAAACACCCTAACAAAGTGGCCTCTACACGAAATGGAAAAATAGATAAGTCACTGGGTTACAATCACAAGATTTTATAACGTAAATGCGCTAAAATCGCCGCCATTATTAGTTAAGTTGTTCGCTATTATGTTTGAATTAAAATATCACACGCCATTTGAATGGACTGAAGGTGTTCTTGCAGACTTTGATACCTTCTTGCAAGACCATGCCGCAGCTGAAAAAAAAGCTTCGGGTATGGCTATGTCAATGCTATCTCATTATCCAGATCGTCGTAAGCTGGTTAAAGCTATGACTGATTTGGCTTTAGAAGAGATGATTCATTTTAAACAAGTACTCAAGCTTTTAATGGAACGTGATGTTTCATTAGGTAATGATCAAAAAGATCCTTATATTAAGAATATTCGTGCATTATTCAGAAATGGCCGTGATGAGTTTTTAATGGACCGATTATTAGTCGCTGGTGTTATTGAAGCGCGAGGTCATGAACGTTTCTCTTTAGTTGCCGAGGCACTTCCTGCTGGTAAAGAAAAAGATTTTTATGTAGCTATCGCCAAGTCTGAAGAAAAACATAAAAACTTATTTGTTGAACTTGCATATGAATACTTTGACAAAACAGAAGTGGATACAAGATTAGAAGAGATCCTCGTTGCCGAAGCTGAAATATGTAAGAAGATTCCGTTTACAGCTGCACTTCATTAAAAGTTCATAACGTATCATTCGGTAACCCTTGATACGTTAAACAACTTTTAAAAACAACAATTAAGTGTTTAGAGAATGCTCAAATCAAGACAAATTAATGAAATAAACAGTTAGTATTCATCTTACTGTCCTATAGTTAAAAGGAACTAACTTTAAGGACAGAAGCATGAAATGGATGATGACTTTCACCACGCTATCATTAATAGGAATAGTAGTTGCTGGTAACACAATTTACTTCGAGGTTGAGCACTTTCGTTCAAATGATACGCCTCGCGAAATAACGCCTAGTATGTATCGCTCACTTATGTGGCATAGTGGTATCTACAATAATGAAGAATTTTTGCAAGTCGCTAAAAGCTGTTTTAGTGACGGAAAAATCGATACACGAGAATATGCAAAACTGACAAATCTAGCAAAAGAAATCAGTGGGCCAGTTATCTATTTACAAGAAACAAATGAGCAACTTTGGCATGCTCGTCAACAATACAAACAATACCTTGAAGAAAATACAGCCACCAGACTTGCCACTTTAAACTAAATGGAACTGTACTGGTTAATTAAACGTTCAAGTTCCACAATAGTTGGCTTTCCGCCTAGATAGTTGGTATCTATATGGTAAGTGTTGCCAAGCCAATAGGGGGTTTGAGTCGTGTTATGGCCATGAATTGAAAAACTAATACTGGGATTATCTTCGACTATCCTCTGCTTTACTATTGTTCGTTCCCACAAAAGAGCGGAGACCGCAAGTTGTTTATCATTAGCAGGAACTAACCAATTCCAATTATGCGATACTGTGTGCGATAAACCAATTTTAGCCCCTCGATAATCCAATAAATATGAAAGAGGGCGATTGCGTAAGTAATTGCAAACAAATTCAAGTTCTTCATCACTCGTATCTATATGCCAGCGACCACCATTTTTAACCCATAACGAAAAGTAATCTTTATCGTGTGTAAGCAAAGATTCTAGCAACATATGTTCATGATTACCCAGCGACATGTAAACACCCAACTCTATAAAGCGTTTGATGAGTTTTACACTATCAGCACCTCTATCTATAACGTCACCAAGCGAAAATAGCACATCGTGGTTTTTATCAAAATTTACAGATTTAAGCGCTTGCTCAAACTTAGCCAAATCAGCGTCTAAATCGCCAATGACAAATACACGCTTATTAGCATCAAAATGAACTTTAACTTGTATTGGGTTTTGTAAGTGAGCGTCACAATTCACTAAATTCAAAATAGACTCCTTTAATTAGTCAATGAGTTAAGGGTAACATAACTCGTTGCTATTTAATCACTGGCTGGTTATCATTTAACCTCACCTTTAGGAGTAGATGCCAACATGAACAACTAAACCTGTTATCCAATTTCATTCTATCTTTTTGGACCAGCAGGGTTAGTAGGCGTTGCTCACTATCACTTTACATTATGTTACTTCTTGCGTGATCAACCGCTTATACCAATTCGCTTAATTAAATATATTATTGTGAATTGGTATCACTGCCCCTGTCATACAGGAGGCACTATGCCACACCTTCAAGCTTTTAATTTATGTTATCAACATGGCAATGGCGATGTTGTTTTTAACAAACTCTCATTTTCACTCACTGCTAAAGTCACTGCGTTAGTCGGAAGAAACGGCTGTGGTAAATCAATATTAGCGTCGATACTTGCTAAGCAAAGAGAACCTAACTCTGGCACGGTTGTTTGTAATTCAACCCTCGGTTTTTACTGGCAAATGGACGATGTAAAGCAAACGGATGACCAAACAATCGCAGAGGCTATTGGGCTAGAGCACATCTTTAATGCTCATGATGCGATAAGCCAGGGGCAAGTTACAGAGCAAAATCTAACTTTGCTCGAGGGGAATTGGGACTTAGCAGAGCGCTTTAACGCAGAGCTTTTAAGGCTCGATGTTAAAAACAAAGGCCACAACTCATTAAGTAAACATTTAAGCGGTGGCCAGCTTAGCCAATTAAAGCTTTGGGCACTATTTACCTGCATTAAGCCCGACATTTTAATACTGGATGAGCCATCAAACCACTTAGATGCAAAAGGCAAAAGCGGGCTTATAAAGCAAATAAATAGCTATAAAGGGCAGATATTACTGATAAGTCATGACCGAGAACTGTTAGAAGAAGCGCATGAAGTTTGGGAGCTAACATCCCTTGGTTTAACACAATATTGCACGTGTTTTTCACAATACCATAGTCAAAAGCAGCAGCAAGTTGCTGCCCTTGAAAACAAGTTAAACCACATTGTTAAACAGCAAACTAAACTTAAAGCAGCAGAGCAATTACAAAAGCAAAAAGCACAAAAGCGAGCAAACCAAGGTGCAAAACTTAGAAAGTCTGGCAGCCAACCCAAAAAGTTGATGGATACTAAAAAAGATAAAGCCAGCGCTCATTTATCATCACAAAATAAAAATACCGCTAAACGAGAAGGCATACTGACTAGTAATAAACAAGAGCTTTCTAGCCAGCTTGAACAAACTAAAGCGCAGCAATTTTATTTAGCACAATCAAATAAAGCTAAGCATCATAAAGTACTTAGCCTGGAGGACGTTGTATTATCACACGGCACACAAAAGCCGTTAAATTTTCAGGTGTTCTGTGATGATAAAATTCATTTAGCGGGCGCAAATGGCACTGGTAAATCAACCTTACTTAAAACCTTAATATACGACATACCAGTAAAAGCAGGGCAGTTACATTGCAATCAAGGACTCTATTATTTAGACCAACATTTCACATTAATAAACAACCAACTAACCCTGCTTGAAAACATCATGGCTCACTGTAAAAACCTAGATGAGAGCACAGTACGTACTTTACTTGCCAGTATGGGCTTTAGAAAAGACGCTGTTTTCAAACACGCCGCATTTTTAAGTGGTGGTGAGAAAATGAAGCTCGCCATGTGTATCGTCAGTAATATTGAAAGCACTGCATTTTTGTTATTAGATGAACCGGATAATCATCTCGACCTTGAATCTAAACGGCTCTTGGCTCAGTCATTACAAGGTTTTAAAGGTGGTTTTATACTCGTAAGCCATGATAAATACTTTGTAGAAAGCATCGGCTGCAGTAGGCAAATTATGTTATAAGCTCGATGTGTAAAATTCCCATCGTTATTCATCGAATAACGACTCAGCCCCAATCAACAGGATTAGCCGTGGCAAAACATCTTCCATTACACCATTTTCAGCAGTGGTAATTTTTTTCGTGCTGCGGTCTTTCCACGAAAGTGTATGGATCAAACTTGAAGTTACAACACTTGGTTTGCTGACTCGCGATTAAAGCCGCAATACCATGTTTTAATTGATGGTTTCGTTGATGCAGAAACCATAACAATAGCGGCTAAGGGGTAGGGCATGACAGTCAATGCTCATTATGTAGCACAATCGAAGAACTATCGTTAAAAAGCCTGTCCTACAGGATAAATATAAAAACGCATTTAAAAATGGAAAACTTAAAAAAGGGTTTTGGTTTATCAAAGGCGGGGACATCGTCACCCCAGATGGAACAACAATAAAAAAGGCCGCTTAAAAGCGGCCTTTTTTGGGAAATTTTAAGAGTTGGGTGTAATCAATTGAGGTCTCATAATTACCTCTGATTTCATATCGCAGTTATGGCAACGTATTTCCAAGCTATTCTCGAACCGTAACTCTTGGAAATATCTAGCTGGAATAACTAACTCTTCATCACAGCCAGCACATGAAAACTTGATAACCCTTCTAATTTTCTTAAAGCTATCATATTTCTTTTCAATGAGATAGCTTTCTACGCAATTCGGATTTATACAGCTTATAACCGTTTTATCTTGCAAGTTTCTTATAGGTCGTTTTATTTTAGTGTCACATGCAAGACAATTAAAGCTTAACTCCTCACCAAAAGAACCTCCCATCAACAGGTTACCTTCAATGTCCGATAGAAATGAAATAACGTCTTCAACTTTCTTTCTGATAGCTTCTTTTTTACCATAAATATTAATATATCCTGAAGATATGCTTGGTACTGGTATATGCAAAGCAACACGAGCTAGACTGTTATATAGCTTATCTAGTTTTCTTAATTTAAGCTCTGATTGAGTCCCAAAAGGCGTATATGCTATCGATTCATATTCTTCTTTCGTTGTTGGAGGTCTCCCATTTATCTTTTCGGTTGATATTGATACTGAGAACTCTTTTGAAACATCATGATCTATTTGCTCTGAAATCTGCTTAATAATGTGTTTGGGTTTCCAAGTAGAAGATAAGTCACTTTTTGATAGGTAAGGGAAGTAGAGTTTAAATCGCTCGTAACATAGGTACTCTAATGTTAGTCTGCATTCTAAAGCTGCATAAGTAAGGCTTTCTTCAGTATCCTGCTTTAAAAGTGCGTTTATGAGTTCGATTCTCTTGGTTATATCCAACACTAAAGAGCTCCTTGGCTAGATTTTCAAATATTTCATCAATGTAGTTTTTAGCTTAGCTCATAAAGATAGTAGATCCAATTTGGATAACGTCAGTAAAGAACACTTCGAGTCGCTTTATATAAGCTCAGATTAGTAAATAGAAAAACCGCGCGGTAAAGTCTAAGCCGTTTTTTGTCACCGTATTTTAAACAATGTCCCTGAGGGCTATTTGCTGTTCAAGGGATTCAGTCTCAGATTAGTTGTAATGTATCGATTGATGGTCAAAAACAGAAAACACATAAGAAGCGTAGGATACACATTTAAAACTGGTGATTCCTATTAGAACTCATAATACTGAGGACTATAAAACATCAAGTTATGTCATTACTTCATAATATGTAAATTTAACTGACACCTACTTCAGAATAGACGTTGTTAACATCCTTCAAATGTAGATGGGTCACATATCACAGGCTTTCTTTATCCGGCTTATCCTGGGTTAGACTGCTGTTAGTCGGATGAATATTCGGAGCTTCGGTATCATTTTGTTCGTTGTATATGCCGTCTGGTTTAAACGTTTTAGCAAGCTCTTTTTCACTGACCTGAAATAAACGTAAGGCTGATGCATGAGATGACGGTGATTCGATACGCGCAAACAATTCATCTAATTGCATTTCCTTTCGACGAGCATCCAATTGCTCAATTAACTCGTGGTCGCAATATTTGTAAACATCCGGAATGTCGAGGTTTAAAATTTTATCGAGGTATTTAGTGCCTGTGTACTCCTCAATTCGGCGAATGTGTTCTGTTTCCATTACATAAATAAGGTCTGCCCAAACTAGCATTTCTTCGGTACAAAGTGTGGTGGCATTGCGCTGACATTCTTTTTTGCTCAAACCTGCTGATCGAAAATGAATATGCGGCTCTTTAGTTGCAAAATGTTTTTCAGCAGTCTTGCTCCGATTGAGGTTGGAGGTACACAGAAACAAAATGTTCATTAGAAGGTCTCCTTCTGTGAGGAATGAATGCTGTCCAACCTTGCAGCGCGGTGCAGCAATATCTGAGTTTCATCAAATAACGAGTCCACCATAGCATTGCTAACCGAGGGTGGTAGCATCAATTGCACAGTAGGAATACCTGTAATGGAGCAAGTATCTATATACAATACCTCCACCATGCCACCTTCTGCTATGGTAGATAGCGTACTTAGCAATCGGTTTATAATGAATGCAAACGGCGGTTCTATGATCAATGGCACATAGAATACGACATTATTACAGCGGTTTCTTATTCGGTTTTCGAGGGTTTGAGCTGCGGACATCGGGCTCTCCTTAAGGCAAAATCTAAGTAAAGCACGAACATCGAAGAAATACTCGGAAGTGTCACTAAAGTCTTGTGAAAAAAGATTGAGTAGGACCAAAAAAATAACAAACCATTCGCCGCAGCTTAAAATTTTGCTAAGTGTTTAGCTTAACTAGCTCATATTTTTTGACCAATAAGTACAGTATTTAACTGATTGACAGTTATGAGCGCTTAAGAGATGGTCGCTGTCATCCAGTGTCATTAGACTAAAAGTTATTCTCTTGTTCTTTCAATCAACTTTGCTTAAAAGCACTATTTTTGGCAAGTTGCTTCCTGTAACGCCTCGCCCGAAAAATATCACCAAGCTGTTGTTTGACGAGTGCCCAAAAAGGATAAATATCAGGTCTTGCTTTCTTATTCTTGCTCAGCATGGTCAGTTGATACCTCACCATAGCCATATTCGCTAAAGAAGCTAAAGGTTTGTTCTCCCAAGTAATAGGTGACAATTCAGGTACGATTTCTTTTCCGTTTTTCCAGTAATTAGGAGTATTGGGTTCAATTGCTAATGCAGTGGCTATACCGACCATATCAACACCACTCGCAATGACTTTATCAGCAACCATTTTTCGCTTAATACCGCCAGTAATCATGATAGGCATTTGTGCGACTTTTTTTATTTCAGTTGCAAATTCTAGAAAGAAAGCTTCGCGAGCTAACGTCCGTCCGTCACGTGCTCGTCCTTGCATAGCTGGGGCTTCATAGCTTCCTCCTGATAGTTCAACGAGATCAACTTTAAGTCTATTTAGCCAACTTACAACTTGCTTAGCCTCGCCAGTTGTAAATCCCCCTCGTTGAAAATCTGCTGAATTCAATTTCACGGCAACCGAAAATGTTGGACTTACCTTGTCTCTTATATGCTTTACTATTTCAATCAAAAGCCTTGCTCTATTTTCCAGAGAGCCTCCCCACATATCAGTTCTCTTATTTGTTAAAGGGGATAGAAATTGGCTTAAAAGGTAACCATGAGCTGCATGAATCTCAACACCATCAAAGCCTGCCAGTTCAGCTAAATACGAAGAATGAGCAAAGCGCTGAATAACCTCATCTATGATTTCTGATGTCATCTCTTTCGGGGCGTTGAAGTGTTTAGATAAACCACCTAAATCAACGGGAACTTCTGATGGTCCCCATGTTTGCTGTTGGAGATTAGCGGGCATTTGGCGGCCCGGATGATTAAGTTGCAACCAAAATCGTGCTCCACCTGATTTCCCTATAGATGCCCATTTTTTAAACTTATCTAATTGTTGGTCATCTTCCAGAACTACTGCACCGGCACCAGTTAATGCACTCCTGTCCACCATAACATTACCCGAAATAAGTAATCCGCTGCCACCATCCGCCCATGATTTGTAAAGGTTCATTAGGGCCTTTGAGGGGGCATTTTCAACCGTTGCCAAACTTTCTTCCATTGCCGCTTTTGCAATACGATTTGGAATAGAAGTGCCGTTGGGAAGCATTAAATTATCAAATAAGTTCATGATTAAATCCGTATGAATTCCTACGTCAACGTTAAACTTAAAGCTACCTTTAAGGTCAATAGTTAATTTCAATCGATATTATTTCTAGTGATTAGATTTGTAAGGAGGCCCTAGATTCATTGCTACTATTTAAGTAAAGGCCCCATTTTAGGGGCCAGAAATATTAAGATTGAATAAATTTGAGAATGTCAGCGTTGATGACTTCAGCATTTATCGTAGGCATTCCATGAGAAAACCCTTCATAAATTTTCAATTCACTGTTTGGTAGTAACTTGGCAGATAGGACGCCAGTGTTTTCATAGGGAACGATTTGATCATCATCACCATGTAAGACCAAGACTGGTAACGTAATGCTTTTTAGATCATCTGTGAAATCAGTCTGTGAAAAAGCGACGATCCCTTCGTAGTGTGCTATGGCACTTCCCATCATCCCTTGACGCCACCAGTTGGTGATAACACCTTCATCGGCTACAACACCGTCTCGGTTATAGCCATAAAAAGGACCAGCAGGAATATCTCTGTAGAATTGAGCACGATTTGCCATTAAATTGGCCTGAAGATCATCAAATACTTCTTTTGGAAGTCCATCAGGGTTACTATCAGACTTAACCATTAGAGGTGGGACTGCACTGATTATTACAGCTTTCGATACTCGATCCTGTCCATGCCGAGCTATGTAATGAATTACCTCGCCACCCCCTGTAGAGTGTCCTATATGGACGGCATTTCGAAGTTGAAGATGATCTACTACTGCTGCCACATCATCTGCATAATGATCCATATCATTTCCATCCCAGACTTGGGTTGAACGTCCATGACCTCTGCGGTCATGCGCTACAACACGAAACCCCTTAGATAGAAAGTACAGCATCTGCGCATCCCAATCATCGGAGCTTAGCGGCCATCCGTGATGAAAGAAAATCACTGGTGCATCTTTCGGTCCCCAATCTTTGTAGAAAATTTCATTACCTTCATTCGTTGTAACAAAAGCCATAATACTTACCTCTTCACAAGTTTAAATCGTGTGCTTACACGACCAGTTCATCGGCACCCATTTGGGCGTATGATTCTAAGAGGGCATTTCCACTTCCTAAAAAAACTAACTCAATGTCGAAGTAGTCCTTTTAACCTGCACATTTTATCTGTTCCAAATTTGTGTTCGACAATTCTAGTTGTCTTTCGATACAACCAGCCCTGTTAGAAGATTTCACATTAACCTTAAACCCATGTTTAAGGTCAACGAAAGATTAATGAATGTTCTGTGGGTCTATAAATATAGACTCTTGACTTTAAAGTTTGCTTTAACCTTACAGTGTGGATAGATGATTAGGTAATCACTTTTAATTCCGAGTACTCAGTGCTGAAGCTACTGTCTTCGCTGCGCTTTTGTTCGCCTAATCGTAAGTCATAACAATGTCTATTTAAGGTAAAATATGATTGACCCCTTATCTTTCGCGTCAAAAGAGAGTATGGACGCAACATTATCGAAGCAACGTGAAGCTTTTTTGAAAAGCCCGGCTACGACTATTCGTAAGCGAAAGGCTGATTTAAAAAAATTGAAAGCTGCAATATTAGCGTACAGAGAGCCTTTAAAGGCTGCCGTGAGTGAAGACTTTGGATATCGCTCCTCCCATGAAACAGACGTTTTAGAATTCTTTGGCATCATTCAATCCATCGATTACATGATCAAGAATTTACGTAAATTTATGAAACGGGAACATAGGCACGTCGGGCTTTTTTTCCGTGCAGGTAAGACGTATGTTGATTACCAGCCCAAAGGTGTAATTGGTATTATGGCACCTTGGAATTATCCACTTTCTCTTACGTTAATCCCGCTTGCCACCGCACTTGCGGCAGGTAATAGGGCAATGGTAAAGCCATCAGAACTCACTCCACGAACAAGCAATCTCATCAAGCAGTTAATTGAAGGGGTGTTTGAGCCTGAGGAAGTGGCTGTCATTATTGGTGGCGCAGATGTCGGTGCTGAGTTTAGCCGTCAATCATTTGATCATTTGCTTTTTACTGGTAGTACACCAGTGGGTCATAAAGTGATGAAAGCAGCCAGCGACAATCTGGTTCCACTTACTTTGGAATTGGGTGGTAAAAGTCCCACAGTTATCGCGAAAGGCCAAGTAAAGCAAAAAACAATGCAAAGATTAGTGTTTGGAAAGTTATCAAATGGAGGCCAGACATGTGTTGCTCCTGACTACGCACTTATTCACGAGCAGGATTTAGATACATTCGTGACTCAGTTTTCAGATACTGTTAGTCAATTCTATCCTGATGGCCCAACAGGTAAAGATTACACCTCAATCGTGAATGACAGGCACAAACAGCGGCTAAACGGGTTAATTGAAGATGCTCGACACCGTGGCGCTAAGATTGTTGAGGCGGGGTTACTGCCTGAAAGTGCGAATGACCGGATTAGAACGATTGCTCCCACGCTAGTCATTAACCCTGACGATAACTCTGCAATAATGCGAGAAGAAATATTTGGGCCTCTATTGCCAGTAAAAACTTATCGTACAATGCAAGAGGCTATCGATTATATTAATGCTAGGCCACGCCCTCTGGCGCTTTATTATTTTGGAGAAAAGGATTCAGACTGTAAAAAGCTTTTGAGCAACACAACATCGGGTAACGTAGGGATTAACAATACATTGATGCATGTTGCTCAAGACGATCTGCCATTTGGTGGAATTGGCCCAAGTGGAATGGGCGCTTATCATGGCATTGAGGGCTTTAAATCAATGAGTCATGCAAAGGGAACCTATGAACAAAGTTATTGGAATTTCGCTGATCTACTTCGTGCTCCATTTGGTAAATTTGCAGATATTGCTTTGAAACTGACTTTAGGTAAGAAGTAACGTCATTTCACCGTTTTGCATTAGCTCGGAGAAGCTTACTTTTTGGCTTTGCTATCTGAGCTAGCGCTTTTACCTAAACCTATTTGAGATATTACGCGTTTGGCATTATCTGCACAGTCAATATCGTCAGGCTTTTCCTCTATTTCAGCAAGAATGCTTTTTAATTGCTGTTTGTTTTCGGCAAGCTTCTTTTCTAAATCTTCAATATCAACAAGCTTTTGATGAAGTGCGTCCAACAGGTTGTCGTGTTGCCAGTGTTCTAAATCCGCAGGCAGTAGCTTACGCAATTCATCCAAACTAAATCCTGCTTTTTGACCATTGGAAATGAGGTTCAAAATCACCTCTGCTTCTGGCGGATAAGTACGATAGCCGTTGGCAGAGCGTTTTACCAGTCTCAATAATCCTATGTCTTCGTAGAAACGAATTTTAGATGTCGCTAAGCCAGTCCTTTTCGAAAGTTCACCAATTTTCATAATATTTATTTACCACGATGCTATTTATTCAAGTTAACTTTAGCTTAAAGGTATTTAAAAGCTACTGAGTTCTGTTCATACATTACGAAATGATTAAGCCATTCAGTTGTGACCCAAATGGCATCATAGTATTCGTGCATCACTTACTGTAATGGTTTAGGAGTATACAAGGCACTTTGAAAGTCAGGGACGTATTCGTACTTTACCATTTCGCCTAAATCTAGGGATTTGATGTACTCCGAAAAACTACCATCACTCAACGTCAAATGGATGGCCTCGTCATCCATTGTTGAGCCATGAGAAAGCTGGCGAGAAACAGCGTAACCGGAAATAAGTTTTCCCTGTGCATCCACATTGGTAAAGCTGTTCGTTACAAAGTCCTCATTAGACGACAGGTCTTTCAACTTTTCGCCTTGAATAGCGAAATCGATTTTTCCAGTCTCTTTGTCAAAGATTTCAAAGCGAATAGCCTTGTCGCTTTGGCTGTAATTAATTTGTGTTAACCATTTTGGCAGGTTATAGCCCACCACACCGCGTACTCTTGCAAGTTCTGTATCAACGGGAAGCTTTAAAACGTAGCCCCAATAGTCTTTGGAAATCGATTGCCCCATCAATGTAAATGGCCCCCAGCTTGAATCGCCTGGTTTGCTGGTTATGATTGAAAGAGCAATTTCGTTGTAGCTGTCATTGTCACAATAGTGATATGCGTATGCTGTTAACGCCACCAAACCTCTTCCCGGCCAAACTTGTAATGGTTCTACGCTTTCCAACACCTTTGCTGGTATGAGTGCTTTAAGGCGATCTAAATCAGCAGTATAAACAGCTGTAATACGGCTATTTTCATAGTAAAAATTAGGAGAATAAGTTTCAAACCCAGCATCCACTTTTGTTTTCTGAATCCCTTCAAACCAGCTTAAATCAACATCTGGCGCTTCATCTCGTATAACAGATAAAGGAGGATTAGAGCGAAATCGGTCATATAGTCCTCCTTTAGTCACAGGAACTTCGTGACCCGCAATATCAATGATAGATACATCTTTTTTGTTTTTTTCAGTCGCGCTTTGCACGCTCATTGAACTTATTAACAATCCGACCCCAATTCCAACAACTTTTACCACTTGTTTTGTGTTCATTATGCTTACCTCAAGCTTTGAATTACTAAATTGTTTTTGGTGTTGACCAAAATCGTCTATCTGTACTATCTGTTGTTAAAGGCTCTCAAGGAGCTACTCTTGCTTCAAAAAACAAACCGTATTCAGAAAGAAACTAACGCGTTGAATAAGCCTAACCTTAAACACAGCTTTAAGGTCAATATGAGAAACGAATAAATTGTGCTTGTGATATTAAGGTGGTGCAGATAAGAAAAAGTGTAAATTTAGTCATTGACATTAAAGTTAACTTTAACCTTATGATTCAATATATACGACATCCAATGAGGTAAATCAGTATGCAAACAATACTTGGAGCTAATGGCCAAATCGGTAGCGAACTCGCTTTAGCATTGAAAAAACAGTTCACGGATAATATTCGGCTGGTAAGCAGAAATCCAAAGAGGGTAAACGACACAGATGAATTGGTGAGTGCCAATCTTCTTGATCCTATTGAAACCCAAAAAGCGGTTGAAGGCTCAGAGATCGTCTATTTAACCGCAGGGCTACCAATTGATACGGCCATGTGGGTAGAACAGTTTCCTCTAATGATGCGTAACGTTATTGATGCTTGTGCGATGCATAACGCAAAGCTTGTCTATTTTGATAACACCTACATGTACCCTCAAACCAATGAATTACTCACCGAAGAAATACGATTTGAGCCTTATGGCAAAAAAGGCAGGGTCAGAGGATTGCTTGCACAAATGCTGCTGGATGCAATGAATGAAGGCCGGGTACAAGCAATTATTTGCCGTGCGCCTGAATTTTATGGTCCCGGCAAAACACAGAGCATTACCAATACCACGGTACTCGATAAGTTACGCGCAGGCGAATCAGCTAAGGTATTTATCAGTGATAAAACATTGCGTACTTTGATTTACACACCAGATGCAAGCAAAGCAATGGCGTTGTTAGGGAACACATCTGATGCCTATGGCCAGACATGGCATTTACCTTGTGATGATAACAGACTTACCTACAAGCAGTTAATAGATATCGCAAGCGTCATACTTAGCGCTAACAGTAAATACACCGTGTTAAAAAAATGGCAATTAAAGCTTCTTAGCTTTGTGAGTAAGCCAGTGCGAGAAACGTTAGAACTGTTGCCCCGTTATGAAGATGATAACTTATTTGTGTCAGATAAATTTAAAGCGCGTTTCCCTGATTTTGAGGTAACCCCTTACAAAGATGGGTTAGCACAAACGCTATTAGAAAATCGTTAAAGACAAAATGATGAAAAGTTGGGTTAAGTTTGTCATTTTATCGCTATGCACTAGTTTACTGTAGGCATGTTCAACAACAGGAGAGCACGTTTTGAATATTAATAATCAACAGACAAAAAAAGTCTTAATCATCGTGACAAATCATGAGGAATATCCCAGTCGTGAAGATAAAACGGGTTTGTGGCTGACGGAGTTAACGCACTTCTATGATTTGATAGTCGAAGCAGGACTCAATATAGATATTGCCAGCCCGGTCGGTGGTAAAACGCCGCTTGATGATAGAAGCTTAGGTTGGTTGTATATGGATAAATCGGCAAAAAGACATTTAAACGATCCTGATTTCAAAGCCATGCTCACAAACACCCATGATGCCAGAAAATTATCCGCGGACGATTACTTTGCTATCTATTTTGCCGGAGGGCATGGAACAATGTGGGACTTTAGAAACAATAAGGATCTAAAGCGCCTTGCTGAAGGCATATATAACCAAGGCGGATATATTACATCTGTTTGTCATGGAGCAGCTGCTTTACTTAATCTTAAGTCATCTGAGGGGACACCGCTGATTTCAGGGAAGCACATTACGGGCTTTTCGAATACAGAGGAGTGGCTAGCAGGCTTAACAGGTGAAGTTCCGTTTTCACTTGAAGATGAACTGGTTGCGTTGGGTGCGAATTATGATAAGAAGATTCTACCTTTTACTTCTTATGCAATTGCTGATGGCAGATTAATAACAGGGCAAAATCCGAACTCAGGCAAAGCGGTAGCAAGAGAGTTATTACGGAAGCTACAGAGTGGATTGTAAAGCCCCCAAGTAATTTATATTTATAAGATTAATTCAATCGAAGGGCCGCTATACATGTACACCTTTCATTCAAAACCCAGCTGAGTGAATAGCTACTTTTTTAACAAAGCTGTCCTCAGTACGTAGCTCGTTTCTTTCCATAGACGGGTTATGTATATAACTCGTTTTGCCCCAAAATGAGCTAGGGTGCTTGCTAAAAGCTAAAGAGGATGACGAGACTGATAGTGATTCAAAGATACGCTACCTTCCCAAAATAGGGATATGAAAAAAATATGGGGTGTTATGGTACATTTTATTTCTTACATATCAATGCATTGTGTTCTATGCTTGGGTTCGATGGTTGATTTTTTACGTACTGCCTTCATAATAGATGTTAGGTTAATCGGAGGTTTATTATGTCCACAGCTGAAAAAGTAAGGTCTGACATACGAAAAATGAAGCCTGGCACTGTTTTTTTGGTTAGTGATCTTGAAGCGTATAAAGAATCAAAATCTGCTACAACAAAGGCTCTTGCATACTTCATTAAAAAAGATGAAAAAAATGATAATAGTTCAATTGGTAAGATTGCTGATGGATTATTTTATAAAGTTGAAAAAAGTAGATTTGGTAACTTGCCGCCATCCTATAGAGAAGTAATCCACGCTTTAACATACAGAAATAAAAGAAAGGTTGGCTATACAGTGGGACCTAGCTTGTTCAACAAGAAAGGGCTTAGTACTCAAGTCCCTTCAGTTGTTACTATCATAACATCGAAGAATGCTCCCCATCATATTGATGCATATGGAATTAAAATTGAAGTAAAACGTACTAGAGAAAAAGTACGAGAAAAGGACATTGCTAGATATGAACTGGAATATATTTTAAACAATATTAGTAAAATTCAAGATTTTGAGGGTTGCAGCTTATCTGAGTCATTAGAGGAGTATATACAACATATTGTTGATGACTCTAGGAATTTGAGAAAGTTATATAACCATCTGAGTTATAAAAAAACCAAGGCGCTGTTCGGTGCAATTCTAGATGACTATCAAGAAAAACACGATGCAAACTTTGAGGGGTTTCTTTCTGAAATAAGGAGCGACTTGAGCATAAGAAGCCATTATCGATTAGGTAGTCTTTCTCGGTATATAAAAAATAAAGATGAATGGAATATTACGTTTTGATTCTACATGAAGATAAAAACCAAAAGGTATTTGATCAAGTAATACGATTTACAGCTGCTGAATTCAATGTACCTCAAGCTTATGTTGAAAAGGATTACTTCTTAACAAAATCACTGCTTAATTTATCACAATCTTCGGATAAAGATTGCATTGTTTTTAAAGGTGGAACATCACTTTCAAAGATATACAAAGTGCTCTTTCGGTTTTCAGAGGATATCGATTTAGCGATCATTCCGGAGAAGGAGTGGGGTGACAATAAAATCAAGAGGGTAGTTAAGCGGGTTGTTAAAAATGCTAGCAAAGATCTTGAAGAGACAGGGGAACAATTTAATTCAGGCTCAAAGTTCAAGAAAGTAAGGGTTCGCTTCCCACTAATTGATCCCAATCAGGATCTTGGTGAAGTCCAAAAGACGATTTTAATCGAGTGCAATGCATTTACAACCCCATCACCTATTGAGAAAAAGCCCGTAAGAACGCTAATTGCTGAATGGGCAATTAGAAGCGGAAACTCTGACATTATTGAAGAGTTTAACCTTCAGGATTTTGAGATTAATGTGTTGTGTTGGAAACGAACACTCTGTGAGAAGATTTTGGGTTTGATGGCTGCATCTACGAGAGATCTACTACAAGATAAGGTTCGCCACTTCTACGACATCACATTAATGTTGCGCCATGATGAAATAAAGGAATTCACTAACTCAGATTGTTCTTTCTTTAAAATGATGGGGGTAGCAGTACAGAATGATATTAATCATGCTGGTAGATTTGAGATTCCCTGGATAAATAGTGACATAGGTCTCAATCAGCCTTTCAACGAGTTTGAAATAAGTTGGAAACTTGTCGAAGAAGCTTATTATGGTGATTTCAAGAAAATGGTGACTAGACCTGAGCGAAGCCCTGGCTTTGATGAGATTTCTGCTGCATTTAGTTGGTTACAGACTAGGCTTGTCAGCTACTCAAATAGCTCTTTTCATCAGGATTGCTTACGCTCAATGAGCTGAAGACATAACTATAAAATCCAAAGGGACAAGATTAAGTCTCGATGCGCTCATCGCGATCTTATTTAACCCTTTTTTTGGATATTAGCTAACTCACTATTGTCCAATTATGAGTTACCATTAATAGTGTAAAAAAGCATTATTATGTAGGCAGAAACTACAATACAGTGTTTATTTTCACTATTATGAGTTTAAACTTATAGGAACCTAGTGCCTGCCTTAAAACCCAATATATTTATCAATCGGACGGCCTTTGAGATTCTCTATGAGCTTGTGCAATGTCAGCCGTATAGATTGAGAATTAGATAGTAAAATTAATTGTTTGCCTCTAAAAGATTCCTGAAAAACAGGATCAATCCCTAACATTTGAAGTCCATCTAATAAAGTGTCTTCAGGCACATTTGCAAAATATGAAACGCGATTAAGGCAAATGTATTTATTTATAAATTTATGGAATTCATGCCCTTCAACTGAATATTCATTTGACCAGTGATTGGCTTCGAATAAATTCACTGCTTCAAGGCGCTTGATGAGAGTAAGGTGAGAGAAAAATATGGAGGCTAAAGCTGTACCCGTAACACTCTGCTCATGTTCGTAGAGTTGAGCTTGAAGCGCTTTATACAAATCTTGTTCATTCAGATAACAATGTTTTAGCTGTCGATGTTCACCTGGGCAATATAGTTTGAGTTTGCCATTCAGAATTAACTCATAGATATAACGAGGACTAGCTGTGAACAATACCAAAACACGTTTAAGCTCATGGAAGTGTATTAACTCTTCTGAACTTGGTACTTGGTGTATTTCTAGCTCACAAAATTGTTCTGCTAAAGCATTCATATCGAATATAGGGCTTCTGCCTTTACGTGCAACCGTTAAGGGCACTAAAACATTATGTTCTACAAGACTATTAATAGAGTCCAAGTCTAAACCAATCAGACTCGCAAGGCGATTTGCTGATATTTGATGAGATAAAGATAATTCATTTTGCTTTTTATAAGTTGTTAAACGGGAAGTGCTTATACCTTCATCAAAAGCTTCGATATCTCTGGTGAAAAAACTTATTTCTGGCAACGAGTCATCATATTGAAACTGGCAAACACTATTAAAATTGGCCCATGGCTCTAGAACTGATTCAATAGAGATATCACGGTAAGTCGCTTTTCTATGTTTTAACTCAACAAAGTAACTGTGACGAAATGAAGAGCTGTGTAGTAGACCCAACCCCAAATGCACTAACTGCTGTATTCGACTTATAGCGTAAGTTTCTAGCTTTGGTGTCGAGAGCATATTGTCGAAGGGTCGATGCATGCGCTGGGTAGCTAAGAGTAAAGCCTCTATATACTTATTGTTGTTAGCTTCTAAAAACAATCTCGAAACCATCATGCTGTACTTGTCGCATTGAGTCACTATAGGCGTTTCAATCAATGACTCTCCACACTTTCTGCATTCGTTAAGTTTCCATGTATTCCACTTAAGTTTTTCATGGCAATGAGGGCACTCTGATTGCAAATTACATTGATGGAACGGGCACGCAGTTACCAAAGAGGTATCCCACAGATGCCTCATGTATAAATCATCTGCAAGGCATAAAGGGCAGAATCTAAAGTCCTTATGGTAGAGGTGGGCGGTGTTTGTTAAGTTGATTTCTCTAAAATAGTTAATATTACTTTGGTTATAAAAATACCCAGCCAGCTCCTCAGGCTTCATTCTCAGTGCTGGGGCTAGATTAATAAAATAATTATTATACTTCTTTGAAAATGGACGAGCCTGCTGAGGTAGGTAAGTCGTTTTGAGTTTATCACAGAGGTTTTGAGCTCCTTTCATGCCATTGATATGGTTTAAGCGCTCAAAGTACCCACGTAACGACTCTTCACTCTTAGGTTCAGGGGCATAGGTAAGTTGGAAGGTACTATTCATAGACCAGCGCTTGTTTTACTTGCTGTAATGTTACTTCGCTTGAAAATGGCCAAATAACTTGGTTGTTTGAGTCACAGTTACGTTTAGCTTTGTTTAGTTGTCGGTGAGCCACATCTAGATGAGCAATTGTAATTTCTTCACCCTCATCGATATGAAGCAGCATGTGTTGGAACAGTTGTCGAATTCGTCGTAAATCACCGCCCGTTGCAAGTTCCATTCTGTAAGCCATGTTGTCAGTAGATAGATCAATAATTGGAACTGGACATTTAGCGCTATATTCTCTTAAAAACTTCTGAAAATAAGCTCTTGAATTGTCGTTCTTGCAATTGAAGAGCTCTAACATACCAACTTGTATAACACGTGAATTTAACTCAGTGTCTAATTGAAGAATTTTTTGAGCGCGTGGGATACCAAGCAGAAGTACAGCAACATTGTACTTGTCGATAAGTGACTTTATAAACTGACCCACTTTTTGATCTATTCTCTTTTCACCTCTGAGCAAATGATGAAACTCATCAATAATAATAATCTTCACATTCGCAACTTTTAGTTGTTGCTTTAGGTAATTATTTAAAACCTGCTTTGTGTAACCGCTCGGATAATCACCGGTAATTTGATAGATGATGCTTCTCTTAACATCAGTTGCTAACGCGCCTTCCTCCAAATCTATTTTTATCGCCTTGATTTGTTTACATTCACGAGTTTGAATACATGATTTGTTTAATTGTAGGGTTAAGTAATCTCCCAGCTTGGTTTTTCCCGTGCCGGGCTGACAGAAAATACACACACCGTATGGTCCTGTACTAACTGCATTAACGCAATTCAATGTAGACTCAAGACATTGCTTGAACTTTGGGTGGATAATTAAGTTATCGAGAAAGCGGTTTATTCTATCTATATTTGTGACCATCTTTATTCACCCTCTCCATAATTCAAGTTATCGACCCAGTCTCCAAAATTCTCTTCATTTTTGTTTAATGTTATTTCACCATTATTTTGCTCATTAGCCTGTGCTTCGTGCATATTTTCATGAATGTGTGTATCTACAGCTTTAATCGCCAAATTTCGTTGCGTCTCTTTATAGCTATTCGCTTTTTCCATCTCTGTTTCAGTTGCTACTTGAGTCGATAGGGCATTCTTTTTAGCTGCTTTTTTATTGTTGTTCTCAAATTCGCGTATTTTTCTTTTGCGAGTGAGCGCATGTTTTATAATTTCATCGTTACTCATACGAGTTAAATCAATAGATGCATCGACTTGTCTTAGCAGTTCAAGAAATTCTTCTTTCTCTGAGTTTCGCGGTAATTGTTTCGGTGGAGTCACCATTGGCACTTTTAGCATCGCCTTTGTCTGTGGGTTAAGTATCCAGATGAAATACTCGTTTATGAGCGAGTAAGTAACGCTAACTTCACCATTAAAATGCTTACCCATGGTTCCCTTGAGGTGTCGTCTCATCGCTTGAAGTTCTGTGCTGTTATACCAATATCGTTTGCCGCTTCGAGTAATAACAATGCCATCGCTAGCATTAATAGTTCGATGCTCTTTGAGCCCACTGAATAGGCATAGCTCATCTACGTCTTGAACAAATGGTGGTGGGTTGTAAGAACACTGGCGGTTCCATTCGTCTTCACGTGAGAATGTTTCAGCAGTTTTGCTGTCTGTGTGTTCACCATACAAATAATCCAATAAAACTCTGGATTTAATTATGTGATATTCACGAATTGTCAGAGCTGCTTGGGCACGGGCATTAATAGTATCTCTTAGATTTAAAGCGAGCCGGTCATTAAAATGACCAGGTAAAGCGTTCAATACATTATCTTTAAACCAGTCGTTCAGGCTTTCTACTCTTGATTTTTGTTTCCCTTCTTGGGTTTTTGCCATGTGTGCAATGACAAACCATCGGCGGAGGAACATATGAACATCTTTACTTTTGTTTGCACTTGCTCCGTCCAATATGAGGGATATGACTAAGCCCATTGCGTACCATGGTTTAGGGTAACCAACTTCGATGTGTAAATCAGGCTTACCCAAGAAAATGGATTTGAAATGCTCTATTAAATAGTCACTGCGCTCTGAACCACTCTCATAATTAGTTGTATTAGCCAAGATGGCGGTGGTGACAGGCTCATACGAAAGATACTCAATGGGAACTTTATCAAGCGCTCTGTAGTTAGTGTCATCGACTAAAAAAATCGGCGCATGTAGACAATCAATTTGTACATTCGCCATGAATGTAAATATTTCATCTGACTTTATCTTTGTTTGCGTGGCAATTTTACCAGCGACACGGCCATCCTGGCGTCTAGCTAAGTAAGCTGAGTCAACATCTTCTTTTAACCAGCGGCAAAAAGTTGAATATGAAACCGCTTGACCATCGAGCCCTCTCTCTAAGTGCAGGGACACTAGTCGCTCATGTGCTTGTGTGTTATTGAGTGGGCTGGAAACCGCAATATATTGGCGTACAATTTCTCTGAATAACTGTTTTTGTTGCTCTAGCAAAATTTGCTTGTGTGTTTGCTCAACGGTCATGATTATCTCGCGAAGTTAGGTTTTTTTCTGCGTCCGTCTAATAGACTAAATACATTTCCATCACTTTTTCTGTATTTAGTAACCCATCCGCGTACTGTTGATTCTGCTACAAGACAATCATCTCCGAGAAGCTTTAGCGTTTCACTTATCAATTGGTTTGCTTCTTCACCCGTTTTGATTGGTTCTGCTATAAATTGATTAACAAGCGCTATTTTCATATTAAGCTCACGCTTTTGCGATTCAGCTAAGAAAGCATATGTAGCTCTCGTTAATTCTTCGTCTATTTCAGAAAACACCATGGGTTTAAGTAACCCTTTTTTGTGAAGTCTCTGAAGTTGGTAATTGTTATATCCGCTCTCTGTTCCATGTTTCACATCTCTAAATACCGAATAACAAGAGCTTGAGTAAGTCACTGAAACAAGAGTGTCGTCTAAAATGAATTTGCTATTTATTTTGAACATGATGAGCTCCAAATAAACGTATTGCTATTAATGAACTTTGATTCATCAGCTAAATGTAAACGCTTGTGTGCGAGTAGGAACCACACTTTTTGGGCTGGGTAAGAAATCCCAGCATCGCGTAATGAATTAATTAAAAGCAACAGCGCTACACCGTTGTTTGCACTGAGTTGCTCAGTTACTTTTTCTACTTCTACAAGTTCATCTTTAGGAAAGTAATTATGATAATGGCGGAAAAACCGCAATATATTCGCTGTAGAATCTCCGGGACAAATGTCATGCTCAGTTTTAATTTCGAAGCAGCATTGCTCAGTGTTTAATTCATCTGCAACTATCGCTAACTTGTCTCTTATGTGTGATTTTTCAAGCTCTGAAGACTGTTTAACTTCAGTACAATAAAGCGCAGGACCAGCGAGCGTGTATTCAACATCGTCTGTATATCGACGACCTAAGCGTTCTATGTATTTTGAAGTACACGCTGTTGTGACGTATTTAACGCTTGGGTCGATGAGTAATTTTAAAACAAACAATGTTTCTAACGAGCTTTCAGCTCGTAGCATATCTGGGCCATCTGATTTTAGGTTAGGAATGAAGCTCAAATTTGCCCACCAAGATGACGTAAGCGAAGACTTCGCTTTTGGGTGCTGTTTTTGTGTCTCTTTGTTCATGTTTGCTACTCAAAAATCTGATTTAATAAACGAATAGCAAAGAAATTGATTTGATCAAATTCTTATATTTTTCAATAACATAATATACTGAAAATTAAATGTTCTGTCATTATGGTGAAGTAGGGCGCATAGGTATGAAAAACTGGAAGTTTTTAACACAGGAAATATTTTGATATTCACATACCGAATATGGGTAAATTAGATATCTTATTGAATTATCGTAAGAATAAATTTTTTGTAATTTTTTTACATTTTTTTGGATTTAGCTTCCACATAAAACTCTAAGGGCTTAAAAAAGGGTTATTAAACGACTAGTTTCATCGGCAAGCTGAGGGTATGAATTGCAAACTGCTTACTTGGGTAAGATTATAGTATATGTTTGAATTAATAAGCCTAGGCTAACAATTGTAAATGATATGTGCCGAATAAATTTTCGGGGGTATTACAGTCTGTGAAGTTAACCGGATTTAACCATACAGGCGCTTGTTATTTATAAGGCTTTAACACTCCGCAAAGAATATTGTTTGGTGAGCATTTAATCTACGATTTAGTTTAAAAGTGGCGAGCGTGTTCTCATTATCACTTCTTTGAAATTAAAGCTATATGTACAGTATTTGAGGTTTACCGATATAATCAATAAAGTGAGTAAATGAGCCGTTTTCTGCTTTCTATAAATGATGAATAGTTATTTAGTAACGGGTTAGGCTCCGCTTCACTTCACACTTTAGTCAACAATTACTCACCGCTTAAGGCGGCGTTAACCACCTAAGGATTCCACTGTGGGCTTTTATAGAAATATATACATCGATAAGGAGTTGATTTCAGACTTGTATGAAGATGAAACCAAAAAGTCTCCTATGGTTAGTATTTCCCGTACCGAAGGATTGGGAGCAGGTGTCAAAGCTCTTTTTCTGAGTGGCTCAGCCACCTCCTCTGAAACTAAAACTTATAAGTTATCAACCAGGCAGATGGTTAAAAAATTAGCCAAACGCTTATCGTCCTTTGACTTGTTAGAGTGTGAGATTCCACAACAACTGGGCGGTAACTCGAAAGTAATGTGGGTTACAGGGGCATTAAGTGTTCAAGAAACTATAATATCGACCCAGGAGCGGACTCTACAAATAAGCGATTCTGGTATTAAAACAGAAAATATCGGTAAAGCTGAGCTCAAAAGTGTAGAGAGGTACTTCTGTATCACAGACAAATATGGCAATAATTTCCCTCTTATCACTACGGCTGACTATTTTTCATCAAATATTTTTGAAGTTATGCAATTGGCTGGGACCGTTGTTGAAGCAGTTAATTTCAAAGTAAAAGCTCTCCTTAGAATTCTTCCTGCAAAGACATCTTTTAAAAAAAATATTGGCTGGGTTGCAATCCCCATCATCATCGAAGAGTTAGGCAGTTAACAAGTTACTAAAAGGACGCAAAACGCTTGGCTTTCGCTCCTTTGTCTTTTCTTTAGCAAGATTTTATGCGTCCATTAAAAGTATTTTACGGGAGTTCTTACTAAATAAACTTACAATCCAAGTATGCATAATTGAAGTAACGACTTCTAAGAAATAGGAAAATCAAGACTATTTATTCAATTCCGTGTTATGTTTATATAGACTCAGTAGTTTAAATTTTAGCTAAAAATAACAGGATAAGATTATCACGAAAATGGTCAGGAAATTTTTATGGTCGATCTAAGATCGCAGCCATGTAGGGACGTAAGCCAATATCTGACTGGATTTAAATTCAAAGAAACTGTAGCTATTACGGCAGGCCTTCTAACCCTTCCAAGGCTTTCGGCAAATTCAATCAGGTGTGAAACCCTCGTTCACCTTGCGGTTGCTTATGCGAGAGGAGCTAAGCAGCCAAACCGAACGACTTTCAAGACCGTTCTTAATGATTTATTGGGCAACACACAAGTTGCAATGATTGAAGACCCTCAAGAGGATGTTTTTGTTTCTAATATTCTTACAGAGCATGGAGACCTTCGGGTTTTTAATGCTCTTTGGGAGGCTAATGACTACTTTATTCAAGCGCTGATTGATATCGTAACTAGGTATCAAGTGCCTGATAGGCTCCAGCAAATAAGGGAAAGTTGTATATCGTTGCTCAAGCTAAGTGAAGAGGTTGCTTCACGGTCAGGCTTGAGCCGAAATTCCTATGAAGATTCATTTGATAAAGAAAGTATCACTGTCCCTAGGCCAGATGAATATACTTCTTTATCAAAGCGAGTAACCTTCTCTCGTGATGAACTCGATTCCTTAGGTGCTTCGGTTGAATCAATACAGCCGTTCATTATTTCAAATGACGAAATATTCGGCCTAAAGCATTCTACAGTAGGTAATTCAATTTTAGAGAGGAAACCCATCGTTGAAATTGATGGCAGTTATATCCTTTCTATTCCTAGTGCTGTGGGTGTTGCTATCAGATATTACTTCTTATCCAGTTGTCAAGAAGATGGTAGTTTGGGAGCTTTTTCGCAATTATTAGCAAACTACCAATCAGATCAATTGACAGGTGAAATCCTTCGTGAGTTCAGAGGTAGGTATGAATCGATAACCCCAGAGCTGTCAGTCATTGAAAACATACCCTCAATGCATGCGTTGTTATTGAGAGATAATTCAGGAAATTACCTTCATGCTGTAATCCTTCATGATGAAATCCATCAAATAATTGATGAAGGCATGGGGAGTTACCACATGCCAACGGAAGAGCAGGTTGACGCTCTTGGTAAATTTTTCCATGAAGTTGCTGAATATTGTAAATCACAGGATGATTTTTCATCAGGGTTATCGCTTACCACACACGGAGGTTTTGGTAGAGGGTATAACCTAGGATTTGAAAAGTGGCCAGATAACTGGGGCTTTTCCGCAATAAGTTTGAATGACTTAATTCTTTTGTGTAACTCTAAAAATAAGCCCTTGGAAGAGTTCTTCCAGTGTATAAGACAGAAGCGATGGATGGAAGATGAAGGGGTAAAGCTACATAATGTAAACGGAGACTTCAATTATTTTGGTTTTTGGAAGGGCTGTGAATATAAGTGTGTTCCTGATGCGATACCCGTGTCAGAAAGCGGATTTATAAGCTTATACACAGACTTTGTCTTTTCACTCAGAAGAGATTTGAGAACCGAGGGAGATAAACATAGCGCGAAATACATTGATGGCACCTGGAAAAGAGTTGAGCGGTTAACTAAAGATTCTTTTTATGTGGGAATGAAAAGAAAGCAGATATATGTATCTATCGATCATTTGGATAATGGAGATCTGAATGGGCTTATTGAATCTGGATTCGTTGACCTTTGGTTTGGAATCGAGTTCGAAGAGGAAGCTGGCGATAGAACAACAATCTATGAGTGGTGGTCTAGTTTTATTGCTGCGGTTGAAGAGACTCTCAATTATATTTCCTCATTTGTAAACGTTGAAGACCGTTATTCATTGCAGGTCGTTATCGATTTCTCTGATATGGCTCCAAGAGAACTGATTGATTTAGAGTCGCACGAAAAAAGAGGAGCCAATATATTTTGGGGGGCTAATACCTGTAGGATACAACTTGAATCAAACTTCATGGCTAATTTTGCCCAAGTTAATAATACAGGTGAGAAGTTAGTTCTTAATTTAATCTTATACTCGCTGGCAGAGTTTCTGGCTGACAGAGGCTCAGATATTAATGATTATATTGATAATGCTATCGACCATGTACTAGGCGACTCGGCAGTAAGATTTGTTCATATATTTAGATCATATAATTCCGTTGACTTTCTACTTCATAAGGTGTCTAGAACGCCAATATTTGTTGATAGAAAGAAAACCTCATTTGATCGGATTCGTATAAGTAAGTCATTAGAGTTATTCAACCAGGAAATTGAAGGAAAGTCTTGTTGCAAAGCTGTTTTAAATAGAATTGTTGACGAAATATGGGGGAGAATTAAGGTCATTCTGTCTCAAGTAGATAGAAGATCAATATTAAGTGAGTTAGTTTCACTGGTTAATGCTATTGAGCAAGATCGAGGTCAATGGAATAGGACAGCAAGAGCGGTACACGCAATCTATTCAAAGCATGATGATGTAATTCGTTTGGCTCATGAAAGGGAAGTGGATAGGAGCTTGGCGTCTTTGTGTATGCGTTCGCTGATTGAGATGTCTTTAAGTGAATGCCCTGATAATTCCGGAATACCAGTGAATGAAGGTATTATCGCTGATTTACTTTCTCTTTCATCTATATTGGTAAACACGGCTTCTGATTCTGATGCTATTCACTGGGGGCTTGTGGCTCCGAAAATAATTTTCAATATGAATGGCACATACATTATACCCACGGAAGTGATGGAAGAATTGCTTTTGCCTTATTTCTCAGGGCACTTTGGGATTCAATTTAGTGGGGCCATAGATGATTACGAAGAGCTATACAATGCTAAGCTTGTTGAAAATTCAGAAGTGCAAGAAGGTGTTTTGGGCGAAGAATTTGATAATGCTTTGTCAGCAGAATATGGTCTTCTAGCTCATCAACTCATTGAGTGCTGGGCGGAAATTATTGACCTGCATGTTGAGACGTCTCAGCCCATTATAATAATGGGGTTAGAAGAATTAATATGTCGTATTGTCGAAAAAAGAAATTTGGAAGCAGATGTTGTGAGGAGGTTTTTCCAAGCATTCACATCATATTCAAGAGCTAAATGGTCTGAGCCACCTGAAGGATTTGTCTTTAGAGATATTGCACCTTGGAAGTTTAAAAGAAGGCTAAGTTGTTTGGTTAAACCTGTTCTTCAGCTCAATGATAATGAGGTTTTCTTGAGCCTTTCATTGGTTCGACTTGGCGTTGGCTATTTCCTAGATAAAGCAAAAGATGGTGAGTTCAATACAGAGTTTTTTGATTCTGCTGTTATGCGTAGATATGTCGGGTCTATGGTAGATAAAAGAGGGGCGGATTTTACAGAATTGGTTGCCTCAAAACTTGAGTCTCATGGGTGGTTTGTCAGGAAGGAAGTTCTGATGACAACGGTGGGGGCAGCTCAAGAGCTTGGAGATATTGATATACTGGCGATTAAAGGCGGTTCAATGCTTATTATCGAATGTAAGAAACTCCAGATGGCTAAGACAATCTCCGAAATTGCAGATGTGTGCAATAGATTTAGGGGGACGGAAAAAGATGAGCTTAGAAAACACTTAAACCGTGTCAGTTGGACTGTAAATAATTTAGATAAGGTGTTGCAGAGACTCCATTCTAAAGAGAATGTCTTATCCGTAAGGAATGCACTTCTAACAAGCACCGAGATGCCTATGAAATATAAAAAGGATCTACCGATATCGAGTGAAGATATCATCTCATTTAGGGAGCTTGAAGATTGGTTGTCTTCAGTAGAGAGTCATGGGCAGCTTAGGTAGTGGAATGATGTAAGCGTTTTGAATCAAAGCCTCGTAATCGCGGGGCTTTTTTTCTGGCTTTGGAGTTGTCCTCAAGGCTGGATGACCGGCAAAATGGAAAATCAGTTTGGTAACAAATTCGTTTCAGGGCTAAAAAAGCCGAGTCGGAGGAGATTTCCTTTGGATAAATTCCAGCTGCAACATAAAATATACAATAAAGTCACATCTCAGAATACAAAGCCGATTTCAGAATAAGGGGGCATTCTGAGTTCTCATGAGAATCACCAAAACGAACGGGGAAACACCGACAATATGACAGAAAATAGAGTATTTAACATAATATAAATTATGGGCTGCTCTTTAAAGGGTCAGAATTGCCTTAAGAAAATATTCTTATCTGAAAATTTAAGAACTGGTAAGTTCTCAGATAAATAAATCGAGTAACCTATCTTTTCTAAATAGTTAGAACT